>JAEEGK010000569.1_pt1 | contig 91972 bp, 83 predicted proteins | sample 8958771 | NCBI WGS metagenome assembly JAEEGK01 (sample SAMN16246547, study PRJNA631951) | gut metagenome | biome: gut microbiome; feature: rumen; material: SC-attached | host: Bos | place: Iran: Karaj | collected 2018-10
CCTGTGCCCGCGGCGGAGACGCCGGCGCCCACGGAGGCCGCCTTGACCCCTTCGCCCGCGCCAACGCCGGCGCCGACCCCGGAGCCAACGCCGGAACCGACCCCGGAACCTGTGCCGGAGCCCACAACGGAACCGAGCCCGGAACCCACGCCCGCGCCGACGGCGGACCCCGCGCCGGAGCCCACACCGACCCCCGCCATGAGCGCCGCGGAAAAGAAGGCCATTGCCGAGGGCTATATCGACCGGGCGGTGGAGGACTTGATCGCGGCCATCGGTCAGCCCGAATCCTCGGACTATGCCCCCAGCTGCCTGGGAGAAGGGGACGACGGGAATCTCTATTATGACGGCTTTATCGTCTACACCTATCGGGAAGACGGAACGGAGACGGTGGTTTATGTGGAGTAAACGCATTTGGCGGACGAGCGCCCTGACGCTGATCCTGGCGCTGCTGCTGGCCCTTCCGGGGCTGGCCGCGGTCCATGCGACCCAGCTGCACCTGACCCTGCGCCGGGGGGAGGCGCGGCACGAAGCTTATCTGCACGGCTATGACGACGGCCTGTTCCGCCCCAACGGGTTCATCACCCGCGCGGAGGAGGCGCAGATGATCTATAACCTGCTGGAGGATAAGCCCGCGGACCGGGCGGCGCTGTCGGACGTCTACCGGGGCGACTGGTATTACGACGCCCTGGGCCTGCTGGCGGCGGCGGGGATCGTGAGCCCCGATGCATTCGGCTGCGTGGAACCCAATGCCCAGCTGACCAGGGCCCAGTTCCTGACCATGCTGGTCAATCTCTTCCCCAATCTGCCGGAAGTCGATTGCAGCTATCCCGATCTTTCCCGCTCGGACCCGTGGTACGGCGCGATCGCCAAGGCCACCGCCGCCGGCTGGGTGAACGGCTATGAGGACGGCACCTTCCGTGCCGAGGGCAAGGTGACGCGGGCGGAGGCTGCGACCATCATCAACCGGGCGCTGGGCCGCCGCGCGGACCGCGTACTGCTGGATGCGCAGCTGGTGATCCCCCTGTACGGGGACCTTACCCCCGCCCATTGGGCCTACTATGAGATCATGGAGGCCAGCATCAGCCATCGGGTGGACCCGGAGGAGACCGTGGAGACCTGGATCGAGACGGACGAAGCTGCCCTTCGTTTCCCCAGCGGACCGGTCTTCGCCGGCCTGGAGCTCTACTATGCCGATGAAAACGGCTATATCGTCCGGGATCAGACGGTGGGCACTCTGTATTTCGGCGCAAACGGCCGCTATACCAGCCGGGATGCGGAGCTGGACGACTATGTCCGCGGCATCCTGTCGGAGATCGTCACGGAGGATATGACCCCGGAGGAGAAGCTCCTTGCCGCCTATGATTATGTGGTGGGCGCTTACAGCTACCTGCGCCGCAGCGACGCCTACGATCCCGGCGTCACCGGCTGGGAGGTGGAGGAAGCCCTCACCATCCTGCGGACCGGCAGGGGCAACTGCTACTGCTATGCCGGGATCATGTGCCTCCTGGCCCGCCAGCTGGGCTACGACGCCAAGGCCATCTCCGGGACCTGCAACTGGACCCCCCGGCCCCACGCCTGGGTGGAGATCGAATTCGACGGGGTGCCCTATATCTTTGACACAGAGATGGAAATGGCCTCCAAGGGAAAGTACGGAGATCATCACTTCTATATGCTCTCCTACGATATCGAAGCCACGCTTTGGCCGTACAACAAGTGAGCAAAGCCATGAGCAAAGCCGGAAAATGGATGTTTGCCGCCGCGGTGATCCTGCTGGCGGCCGCTCTGGCGCTGGGTGGAGTCTTCTTCACGCAGCGCCGGCGTTTTATGGAAGCGCCGCTCACCATGGGCGCGGAGCGGCAGATCGGCCTGGAGCGGCAGGCGGACGGTTCCGTGCGCATGGATTGGCCGGGAGAGAGGGGCGAGGACCGGTATTATCTGGAGGTCCGCCGGGCCGGGCAGGCGGAGGGAGAAGCCTTGTTCTCCGCCCTCTGCGACGAATCGGAATGCCTGCTTCCGGCAAGTCTTCCCCAGGAGGAAACGCTGGAAATGCGCGTCTTTGCCCGCAGCGTCTGGGAGATGCTGGGCAGACGAGAAGTGCGCCTCTGCGACGATCCCATCAGCGTGACCTGTCTGCTGGCCAGTCCGGCTGCGGAGGAGCTGTCGGTTGCCTGCGACGCGGCCTCCTCCACGGCGACGCTCTCCTGGAAAGGAAGGGCTGAGGATCGTTATCGCCTCTATTTCCGCCGGAACGGGGAGGAGCCCCGATTGCTGGGGGAGCTCAGCGGGGAGAGTACCGTCCTGCGCATCGGGGAGGGGGGCGACCTTCCCATGCCCCTGCGGGGGGATACCTACGCTTTCTGGCTGGAGGCTTATCGGGAGGAACCGGGCGTCCGCAATCCCGGCGTCAGTACGGAGGAGGCCGCTTTCACCCGGGAGGACCTGCTGGGCGTGACCCTGAACCTCAGCTGCACCGCCGAAGACGACAGCTCCTGGCTTCTGCGCTGGGACGAGACCAAGGGAGAACGCTATCTCGTCCAGCGCATGGACGGGGCTGAGGGAACTTGGCAGACCGTGGCGGAGGTCCCGGCGGGGGAGGAGCGGGTGTTTTTCACCGGCCATCTGCCGCCCTTCGGAGAATTCCGCTTCCGAGTTTCCGCCGAGGGCGGCCAGGTGCAGCCGGACGGGCCCTGTGCCGTTATGCCGGAGGAGGCAAGCGCCAGCACCGCCGCGACCCTCGCCAATGCCGCCGCCTGGAGCGTCACAGAGCTGGGACTTTATGCGGATGCGCAGCGGCAGGAGAAGATCGGCGTCCTTCCCATGGACAGGGCCGTCTGCGTCCTGGGAGAAGAAAACGGCTCCCTGCTGGTGGGCACACCGGCGGGAAGCGCTTATGTGGACGCGAACTACTGCATGATCGATCTGCCGGATTATGTGGGAGACCTCTGCGAATACCGGATCACCAACAGCGTCGCTTCGATCTACATGGTCCACGGCGTTCCCATGGAGAACATGACGGGAGAGATTATCACCGGCTATGAGGCGGTGGCCCTGCCCGACGGCGGCTATCTGGCGCCGCTGCTGTACCCCACGGCGCAGAAGCTCATCGCCGCGGCGCTGGCGTTGGAAGCGGACGGCTACCGGCTGCGCATCTATGATTCCTTCCGCCCGCACATCGCCACCAGGGCGGTCTACGACCAGGCAATGAAGCTGATGGAGGAGCCGGTATCCGATGAGGAAGACGCCCTGACCTATCGCCAGCTCATGACCGGCGACAGCTACAGTCTCTGGGACTTCCTGGCTGCGGGCATTTCCAAGCACAACCGGGGCATCGCCGTGGATGTGGCGCTGGTGGATATCGCCACCGGGGAAGAACTGCGGATGCAGAGCGACATCCACGACCTGAGCTGGCATGCCGCCACGGCGTATAACGACGCCAATGCCGCCATGCTGGCGGGCTATATGCGCGCGGCGGGCTTCGGCACCCTGTTCAGCGAGTGGTGGCATTTCCAGGATATGGAAACCCTGAACAGCCTGGAGCCGCCCTACCGCAGCCAGGGCGTGACGCCGGAGGGCTGGAGAAGGGACGACCGCGGCTGGCGTTACCGCTGCGCCGACGGCAGTTTCCTCACGGGAGAGGCGCGGGAGATCGACGGGAGCGTCTGGTCCTTCGGCGAGGACGGCTATCTGCTGCCGTGACCGCCGTCCGAAAAGAAATAACTGCGTGTACGATGACTTCTCAGCGTTTCCCAGGAAAAGCGCTGCATACCGGTAAGAACGAAATCCCTTCTTATCCGACGCGGGAAACGGAAACGGGGAGGAGCGGCCCGCAGGCGGCTCCTCCCCGATAGGTTTGTGTCGTTATACCGTTGCTTCTTCCTTTTCCGGCAGCTTTTCCAGCTGCTCCGGCTTTTGCAGCAGCTTGCGGAAATATCCGAAAGCGTTGGCGAAGTAGAGACCGGAGGCGATGCGTTCGTCCATGACCACGCCCAGGGGGATGCACCGCTCGAACTTGATCCCCTCGCTGGTGCGCTTGGGGACCTCATGCATGGTGCCGATGGTGACGGAGACGCTGGTGGTGCCGAAGTCATAGACATGGTGATAGATGTGGTTGGTCCGGATGCTGGCCAGGTTGGAGATGAGCATGCTGGCATGGAAGGGGCTGGCCTTCACAAGGCCTCTGGGCAGCAGACCGTGCCGGTCCGCGAAGCGGAGAAGGGCCATGAGGAAGCCCAGAAGGGGCTTCAGCTTGAGCAGGACGCGGATCGCCTTGTCCAGGGACTGATCGTCCTCCTCGTTGCGGCTGACGTCCACAAAGCTCTCGATCTTTTTCTGGACAGAGAACAGATCGTCGGAATCCGACAGCACGATCTTGTTCATGCTCTCGCCGCCGCCGGGCTTCAGCACCACCATGCTGACGGTTTTGTCCACGTGTTCATAAATGGTCTTGTTGCCGATAAAGCGGTTCAGATCCGGATATTTGTCCAGCGTGCGGAGGTAGGCGGTGATGAGCAGGGCCATGTGGTTGACCGGCGTACCTTCCTTCCGCTTCTGGTTCATATAATTCCGCAGGGGTTCCTCCGGAATATCCACCGTGATCATGTTCATGGCGTCATAGCGGTGGGTGAGAAAATAGGGGATCAGATAATAGATCGGCTCGTCCTGGCTGACTTTGCGGCCGTCGCAGCGCATGTCCACTTCCTCCACTGACATTCATAGTTTATTCACACTTTACCCGTTCCTGCGCCGTTTGTCAATGTTTTTATCCGGAAGCGCGACAGACGGGGCCGCGGGAAGGGCGCGGGAGAACGCTTGTCACCGCGGACCTTTCATGATATGATGGATATGCTGAAGGAAACGACAACCGCACGGCGGAACAACGAAAGGACAGAGGAGCATGATCATTCGAATCAAACGCCTGTTTTGCCTCCTGATGGCTGCGCTGCTGCTGGCGTCCCTGGGGGGCTGTTTGGGAAAACCGGAATATGAAAACCGCCCCTATGAGCCAGATACCCCCGCCCCTTCGCCGCTGAACGGCGTTTTCACTTCCGAGGGCGGGAGCATGACCTTCAACGGGGACGGGAAAACGATCGTCCTGGACCTGGAATCCGGATTCGCCGGCCGCACCGGCCTTCCCGCGGGGCACAGCGAGGGGACCTTCGCTTTCGTCCAGGACCTTCCGCCCTACGGTCATGTGGATGTGCGCTACGACACAGCCCATGACCTGGACATCACCGTCGGCGAAGGGGAGGACCGTATTTTTGTCACCCTGGAGATCGGCTATATCAGCGAGGACGGCTCCACCGCCATGGTCTACATCGGCGCGGTGACGGAAACCTGCATCCCGATCCTGCTGACGGAGGGGACGTACGAGAATTTCCTGTTTCAAAAGCAGGGAACGGAAGCAAAATAACAGATAAGGGAAGCAATACTAAACTCCCATTGAAACTAGACAAGGAATTGCGAGGATGACTTGTGTCAGCGGTAGCACACGCGTCCCTGCCAGGGGCCCTCGCGCGCGGAATGAGGCGTCGGACGCAGGCGGGCTATCGCCCGTCAAGGATGACAACGAAGGATGGCGCAAATCAGACCGCAAGGACTGTCGTATTTTAATGGAAGTTTAGTATTAGGAAAAACCGGGCTCCGCAGTTCCTGCGGGGCCCGGTTTGCGTCTTGACCGATCGTCAGCTGGCGGCGGAGACCTTGGAGTCCACGTGCATGCCCATACCGGCGGTGTGGGCGGAGACCTCGGAAGCCAGGTAGAGCACCGCATTGGCGACTTCTTCCGGCTTCGCGTAGCGCTTGTCCATGGCGTAGGTGCCTGCCAGCATTGCCATGGCTTCCTCGTGGGTCATGCTGTCGCCGAAGAAATCCTTCTCGATGCGCAGCATCATGGGGGTGTCCACGGGGCCGGGGCAGATGTAGTTCACATGGATACCCAAAGGGCCGAGCTCCATAGCGACGCACTTGGTGAGGCCGGCAACCGCATATTTGGAGGAGACGTAGGCGCTGTTGGAGGCGGTGGGCTCATAAGCCGCGGCGGAGGCGATCACTACCACGCTGCCGGACTGCTTCTCGATCAGGGTGGGAGCGGCGTACTTCATGGTGAGCATCACGGCGAACACATTGAGCATATAGGTCTGCTCAAAGAGTTCCAGCGTCATGTCCTGCACCGGGTGGGCCTTGCCCTCATAGCCGGCGTTGGGCACGATCACGTCCAGCGTGCCGAAGCGGGCCTTGGCCTGCTCCACGAAGTTCTTGATGTCCTCCTCCTTGTTCAGGTCGGCGACGAAGCCGGCCACCTGGCCCTCAGCGGCTCCCAGGGTGGGCAGCAGCTCGTCGATCTTCTTCTGGCTGGTGGAGGAAAAAGCGACCTTAGCGCCCTCTCCGATGAAGCCCTTCACGATGGCCGTGCCGATGCCGCCGGTGCCTCCGGTGACCAGGACGACCTTGTCCTTCAGCTTGAGATCCATGGTTTCTCCTTTTGTTTATGTGAAAATAGGGTACGCTTACTTCAGAAAGCCCAGCTTGCAGACGATGGCGGGTTCCTTGGCCTGGCCCTTGCAGATCTGGAAGAAGCAGATGATCCGGACGACCAGCAGGATGATGACGCAGATGCCGCCGGCAATGGGCACCAGGATGGTCCAGCACAGCACCGCGCTGCAGATGGCGACGATGGCCTGGCAGACGCAGATTTTCAGATACTGGCGCGCATGGAAATTGGCATAGGGGGAATTCCCCTTGGCCAGCAGGGCGGCGATGAGCCCGACGACGCCCAGCAGATAGGGCAGCATGGCGATGACCTTGTTGTCGGAAATATCGGCGGCGTCGAATTCCGCGGTGTGGTCCGTGGGGTCGACGTACGGTGTGCCGGCGCTCGTTGCCTGCAGGGTCAGGGGATCGCCGCAGTTGGGGCAGGACACGGCCCCTTCTTCCAGCGGAGAGCCGCAGTTGGGACAAAATTTCATCGTATGGTCTCCTTTCGTTAAAAATCAAATATTCCTGGCTATGGCGTCCGCCATAGTGGTGGCCTGCAGAATGTTTTTGGGCGTCAGGCAGTCGCCCAGAGCGTAGAATTCCGGCGCACAGAAGCGCAGGGCGTCGGCTTCCTCCCGGAGGGGCTTCTGCCCCATGGCACATAGGACGCTGTCGGCGGGAAAATGTTCCTCTTTTTCCCCGCGAAGCCCGGTCACGCCGCTTTCATCCACCTTCAGGACGCGGGTGCCCAGGGCGAGGCGGATGTTTTTCGCCTTGATCTCGGCGTCCAGGGCGTTTTGGTGCAGAATGTTGCCGCCGTTGTTGAGCATGGGCAGCATCTCGATCACGGTCACCTCCCGGCCCAGAACGGCCAGGTGGATGGCAAGCTCTACGCCCACCAGACCGCCGCCCAGCACCGCGACCCGCCGGCCGACCTTTTCCGCATGCCGGTAGGCCTCCTCCGCCGTCAGCACGTTGGGACCGTCCAGCCCGGGGATGGGGGGCGCGCTCGGCCTGGCCCCCAGGGCTGCCAGCAGCACATCCGGCCCGATCTCCGCCGCCAGGGCGGGGGTGACGGGGGTGTTCAGCCGGACTTCGATATCCCGCCGGGCGATCTCCCGGCGCTGGAATTCCAGATAGGCCTTGATCTTCTTCTTGAAGGGCACGTCCTCCTCGCAGAGGAGCGCGCCGCCCAGCTTGTCCGTCTTTTCGCAGAGGATGACCTTATGGCCCCGGTCAGCGCAGCTGATAGCCGCCTGCATCCCGCCGACGCCGCCGCCGGCGATGAGCACGGTCTTTGCCTTTTCTGCCCCGGAGGCATAGCGATGCTCCAGCTCCCGGCCGATGCGGGGATTCACGGCGCAGTAGATCTGCCCGTTGGTGATGAGGTGGGAGAAGCAGGTGAGGCAGCGGAGGCAGGGACGGATCTCCTCCCGGCGGCCTGCCCTGGCCTTGTTGGGCAGCTCCGGATCCGCCAGCAGGGCGCGGGCGATCTCCACCACGTCCGCCTTGCCGGAAGCGATGATCTCCTCCAGAAGCTCCGGGTCGCTGTGCGCGCCAACGGTAGCCACCGGCACCTTCACATGGGGCTTGATGGCCGCGGCGTAGCCCACGTTGCAGCTGTCCTCGGAGAAGACGGAGGGGTGGGTGACGCAGAAGACCTCCGCATACTCGTGGTGCCCGGCGGAGACGTGGAGCAGGTCGCAATGGCCGTCCAGCTGTTTCGCGATGGCGATGCCCTCATCCAAATCATAGCCCCGGGGCGTGACCTCGCTGCCGGAGATGCGAACCTCGATGGGGAAGCCGGGCCCCACCCGTTTGCGGATGGCGTCCAGGATCGCCACGGGCATGCGGCAGCGGTTCTCCAGGGTGCCGCCCCAGCGGTCGGTGCGGGTGTTTACCTTGCTGCTGAGGAACTGGCTCAGGCCCCAGCCGTGGCCCATGTGGACCGTGACCATGCCGAAGCCGCAGGATTTGAAAAAGGCCGCGGCGGCGGCATAGCGCTCGATGGTGGCCTCGATGACCTCCTCCGGCATCTGCCGGTATTCTTCACCGGCGGCGGTGACGCCGTCCACCGGACCGTAGACGGTGTGCCCGGCGGCGCGGCTGGCATAGGCGTAAAGCCCCGCGTGGCTCAGCTCCGCGGAGGCGACGCAGCCGTAGCGGCTGACGCCCATGGAGAACATGTTGAACGCATGATGGTTGCCGGGGTCGTCCGCCCGGACCATGTCTTCGCCGAAAAGACCGTTCACGCTGTCCACACAGCAGTCTCCCAGGCAAACGGAGGCCGCGCCGCCCCTGGCTTTCTCCTCATAGAAAGCCACGCACTCGGCAGTGGGCCGGTTTTTGGAATCCAGGCTCCGCCCGGACATGGGGGAGGCAAAGATGCGGTTGCGGAACTGCTGGCTGCCCAAACGGATGGGGGTGAACAGGTGGGGATAGGGGCACTGATACATGGCGATCTCCTTTGTTGGGATAATCAGAATGTCTTGAAGATGGTGATCTCAACCGTGGAGCTCACGATGTTGACGCTGACTTCGTCGGCGAGGTTGGCGACGATGGATTTTTCCAGCTCATCCCAGGCCTCGCTGTTTTCCGCCCCGCGGCTGGCGAGCTCGGCCTTCTGCTGGCTCAGAGACCAGGTGAAGGCCATCGCGCGGGGATTGCGCGTCACGGGAACTGCCGCAGCGCCGTCCGTGCGGCCCATGCCGTCCCCTTCCGGCTTTTCGGGAAGGAACGCGACGTTGATCATATCCCGCAGCCTGCCCATGAAGCCCTTCGCGGCGGCGTTCGTTCCGGAGGAGGAAGCGGCAAGAAGCTGTTTTCTCATCTCCATATGCATATCCACATAGGCTTCCAGGTGGATCTCGAAATGCCGGCCCTCCTGCTGCGCCCAGAAGCTCGCTTCCGGGAAAGCGGTGATGCCGCGCATCAGACCGACCAGCTCCTCCGCCAGAAGACGAAGACGGATGATTTCCTTGTGACCCAGGCCGCTTTCCTGCCCGAGGTTTTCCGTTGCGATCAGGGCTTCCTTCGTGCCCTCGCCGCCGGTTTTGATGATGATCGTCTCTGTGTTCACCATGCAGCCTCCTCTCTTCCCCTAACTATATCGCTGTCGGGGGCTTTTGTAAAGAAAAACCGTGCGCCGGGGCGACCCGGCGCATGGAAAGCATCATCCATCCGCAGCGCCGCGGATGGGCTGGAGAACGACGCCGCCCTTGATGCCGATCCGCTCCCCGGCAATGACCAGAGCGCCCTCCACGCCGGGAATGGCACAGATTTCCTCCAGCGGACCGTCCAGCGCGCCGCCGGCCCGGATCAGATTCCCCAGGCGGGTGGCTGCCGCGTCCGCCAAGGCGCAGTCCCCGGCGATCACCATGGCTGCGTCCGCCGTTCCCAGGGAGAGGGAGTGGCCCACCGTGCCGGAGGAGGTGCAGACGCCGCAGCCCTCGACGGGCTCCACAGAGATCGCCAGCAGCCCGCTGAGGGGGCTGTCCCCGGCCACGACGGCCACGCTCCGCTTCTTCGCGCCGAACAGGAACACGTCGCCGCCGTTTTCCACGACGACCTCCCGGCTCTCTTTCGCCAGGACCCGCCCCACATGCTCCGCGATGGCCCCGGCGACGGCGGCCATCGGCCCCACCTGGGCAAGGGCCCCGGCTTCCAGCATCCGCCGGATGAGGGGGCTTTCCGTCCCGTGGGGCCGCAGAGGCTCCAGAGAAGTGCGGAAGCGGGGCCTGTCGGCGATTGCCTGCAGCACCTGCCGACGGGCGTCCAGCACCGCCGCCAGCGCTTCCCGGCTCAGGTCCCGCTTCGCGCCGATGCTCAGGTCCGTTTCGTCCACGCTGACGCGGAAATAGGTCAGGTCCCCCGCCTCCTGGAGGGCGCGGTAGCTGCCCCGGTCGGCGTAGGGGTCCGGGATCACGGGCTCAGCTCCACCTTCAGCGCACCGGTGGGGCAGGCCTTCACGCACATTTCGCACACGACGCAGCGGGCGTTGTCAAAGGAGAGCATGGCCGTCTCCGGGTCCAGCTGCAGGGCCCGCGTCCGGCAGACGGCGGTGCAGCTGCCGCAGTGGACGCACACCTTGTCGTCCCAGCGGACGACCCGGGAGAGGATGCGCACGTCCACTCCCTGGTCGATGGTGAATTGCAGTGCGTCCTCGATGGCTTTTTCTTCGCCGGTCAGGTCCAGGACCATGCGGCCTCCCTTGTCGGGGCTGATGTCCGCCTGCAGGATGGAGAAGACGAGACCGAAGCGGGTCGCCAGCAGGTGGACGAAGGGACGCTCCGTGTCCGCGGGGGTAAAGCGAAGCCGAATCTTAACGGAATGCTCCATGTTCCCGTCCTCCTTACTTTGGATCGTCCAGCGCATGCAGGACGTGTTTGGTCGTGTCCAGTGGCAGCTTTGCCGCCGGCTCCGTCAGCAGGAATTCGCCCTTCTGCACCTGCCGTTTCAGCTCCAGGGCGATGTCCCTGGATTTTTTCAGGCTGGTCATGGGCGCGGCGGGGATCTTCTTCCCGCAGACCTCCACCGTGCCGCTGCGCAGCTCCGCGTAGCTCACCCGCTGCCGCAGCACCGGGCGGCTCCGCAGGGGCACGGAATAGTCGCTGACTTCGGTGAACAGCTCGTCATTCCCCTTGCTCAGCTGGGCGCACAGATCCTCGTCCAGCACGGGGAAGGGGATGCCCACCCCCACGAACATGCTGACGCCGTACTGATAGATGCAGGCGGCCCGGATGTAATCGGTGCTCATCTTTTTCATGTCGCCGATGAGGGCCAGCGTCGCCCCGGAATAGGAGCGGACTCCGTCCTCATACTCCGTATAGCCGGGGAAGCACTGGGTCCCCTCCCAGGCCACATAGCCCTGGGCTCCGCAGAAGAAGACCCTGGTGCCGATGCCGATGGTCCGCAGCTCCGGGTCCTTCAGCAGGGGGCTCAGTTCCCCGGCGGTGGCGTAGGTGGCGTTGGCCATATGGGGCAGCAGGGTGCCCATGTAGGTGTGGATGATGCGGTCAGAGGTGTTGACGCTGCAGTTATAGTTCTGATAGGCGTTGCGGGGGTTGAAAAGGAAGCACTGGTTCATGTCGCTCAGGCCCACCTCCGCCTCCAGGCTCTTCCGGGGGTAGCAGTCCGTGCCGTAGCTGCGGGCGCTGAGGTGCACCTTTTTCCCGGCGATCAGGTCCTCGATGACGTGGGCTCCGCCGTAGTCCATGCCCCGGGTCTCGCTCAGCTCCGTAGCGCCGAGATAGCAGTCCACCGCTGCCAGGCCCGCGCAGGCGGGTACGTCGTTGAGCTTGACGCCGGACATGCGGATCAGTGGCTCTGCGTGGCCGAAATTCAGGAACGCGCCGGAGGAGCACATGGGGCTGAAGGTGCCGGTGGTGACCACGTCCACCTTCTTCGCCGTCTCCTTCACGCCCTGCTCCCGGGCCATGCGGACGACCTCCTCCGCCGTCAGCACCACCGCGCTGCCGGCGCGTATCTTCTCGTTGATCTCACTGATGGTTTTCAAATCGACGCCTCCCGACGTGATAGGATTCCGGAATATGATTTATAATCGTACCATCGGCGGAAAACCGTGTCAACTGTTTTTCGGCCATCCTGCCGAAAGGCGTGACCGTTGAATGCTGGTTGAGCGGGGCTTGACATATTGGAAAGGCGGCGAACGGCCCCGGCGGCCCTCTCCGGGGGCCGGAAAGGGCCGCCGGAACCCCTGAAAAACGCAGTTCGTGCCGCTTATAATGATTCATTACAGTTAGAATATCACGAATATTGTCAGAAATGGACAACGGACGCTCCGGAATCTGCTGATTTACTGTGAAAGCTGACGAAAGCGTGGGGGTAACCGGCGGGTAACTTGCAGAAGATGCAAAGGAATGTTAAAATACAGTCATCAATACCCATATGGATACTCCTTCTCCTGCCTTGGATGGCGACGTGGAAACGGGTAAGAACCGACGCGACCGGCACTGTGCGGTCTTCAGCAGCTGCTTATCAAATCGGAGTGCGCGGATTGTCGAGTGTTTTTTCGCCTGATGAAGAAGAAAAACCGCCGGAATACATAGTGTATTTCAAGGCTTTTCGGCAAAATCAGGTGGAGAATAAGCCGGCAAGACGTGTGCTATGATTTGATAAACAGCTGCTCAGGCCAAGTCAGATACACGGGGGAGGGAGGCTCGCTGTTCGAGTTCAGCAGCCGAGGCCTGCAGACAAGCGTATGTTTATGCACTTGTCTGTCTGCACGCCTGTCTCGATCAGCGGGACAGGCGCTTTTTTCATGCTGTTTACTGCGAAGCTAATTCATAAGGAGGTAATTCAATGGACGCCAACGAAAGACTGGAAAGAATGGGCGGGTACTGGGACGACGCCGCGCTGAAATTTGACAAGCAGCACGACACCGAAGACCTGGACCAGTGGAGAAAGGTGCTCGCGGAGCTGCTGGGCGACGACAGATCAAAGAATGTCCTTGATCTCGGCACCGGAACGGGCTTCCTTGCCAACATGTGCGCGGAGCTGGGCTTTCCCACCGTCGGGATGGACATCTCCACGGGCATGATGGGCTATGCCGTAAGACATGCCATGCACAGGGGCGTCAGCGTGATGTATATGACCGGCAGCGCGCTGGACCTGCCGCTCATGGACTGCACGGTGGATTATATCGTCAACGCGCGGCTGCTGTGGCTCTGGACGGTGGAGGAATCGGAAAAGGCCCTCAAAAGCTGGTATCGCGCCCTTCGTCCCGGCGGAAAGTTCTTTGGATTTGTCCGCATGCAGGAGGGCGTCGGCATGAAGGTCACCGGCAACCTGATCCAGGGCGTCGACAACAAGATGGACAGCTTTGTCGTCGCTATGGACGAGCTGGAGCAGCTGGTCAGGAAATGCGGCTATGAGGACGTGGCGATCAAAAAGCTGGACGGCCTGACCAGGCCCGACTTCCCGGATTACGATCCCTGGTATGTGATCACCGGCAAACGGGCGGAGACGGAGCGGGAGCGGATCGCGTTCTCCATGGCGGCATTCTGGGATAAAAGCGCCGCCGAATATGAGCCCCATCATGCGCTGGCGGATCATGAGGTGTGGAAACAGGTCCTGTCCGGCCTGATCGGCGAGAACAAGGATGCCAAGATCCTGGATCTGGCCACCGGCACCGGAATGATCGCCAATATGCTGGCGGAAGCCGGATACACCGACGTGACGGGGATGGATCTGTCCGAGGGCATGATGAACATCGCCATCGGCCACGCGGCGGAAAAGGGTCTGAACGTCCGCTATCTGTACGGAAACGCGCTGGAGACGGGGCTGCCCGACGACTGCCTGGACGTGGTGATCAGCTCGAGACTGCTCTGGACCCTTGCGGAGCCGGAAAACGCGCTTCGGGAATGGCTGCGGATCCTCAAGCCCGGTGGACGCATCATCGCCATCAACGAACTGGACGACGGCGCCGGCATCCGCACCCGCTCCTTCACCGACAGCAGGGAGTATCTCAAGGACGTCAGCCCGGAATCCTTCCCGTTCTCCGATATCGACAAGGAAGGGATCGTGGAGACGTTCACGAAATGCGGCGTGAAAGGGGCGCGGGCCGAGCTGATGAAGGGCTGCCGTCTGGAAAGCAGCGACAGGGAAAACTGGTTTGCCTTCGTCGGCACGAAGGGATAAGCGGCGCAAAGAGCCAAGAACCTTTTTCGCGATATCCTGTGAGACAGAAATGCACGCAGAGATTCCATATTATGCAGGAGGTTACCATGAAAAAGAAAACCATTGTCAGGATCCTGACCGTTCTGCTCGCCCTTGCCCTGTTCGCCGGCTGCGCCGGGACAGGGGAAACAACGGGCACCGAACCCCCGAAGACGAACACCCCCGCTCCGGCAAATACCGCGGCTCCTACCAATGCCCCCGCTCCGGCAAATACCCCCGCCCCGGCGGAGGCCAAGCCGGCCGCCAGGGACAAGGTGCTCCGCATCGCCATCACCAGCGTTTTGACGGGTCTGGACGTCACCCACGGACAGGGCTCCACCCAGATGCTGGAGCAGGCCAATATGCTGGAGACGCTGACGGTCCTTGACAAGAACTTCAACGTGCTTCCCTGCCTTGCCACGGAATGGAAGCGCACCGGCGAAAAGACCTGGGAGTTCCGTCTCCGGGAGGGCGTCCTGTTCCACGACGGCACGCCGCTGACCGCCGATGCGGTCAAATGGTGCCTGGATGAGAAGAGCAAGTATGTCGACACCTACGCCGCCTATACCCAAATCGAGTCTATCGACGTCATCGACGACCTGACGCTCCGCTTCAACACCTCCGAACCCACCAGCGAGCTTGCCAACGTTCTGGCCAGCCAGATCGGCACCATCATGGCCCCCACCTCCTTCAAGGCCGACGGCACCTTCGATAAGCCGATCGGGACCGGGTGCTACATGTATGACAGCTTCGACGTCAGCGCCAGCATTCTGACGGCGGTCTTTTTCGATCAGTACTGGGGCGGCGACCCGGGCACGTCCGTGGGAAAGCGCGTGGTCGTCTCCATTCCGGACGCCTCCACCCGGTCTCTCGCCGCCATCAACGGAGAAGTGGACATCATGATGGACGCGCCCTTCTCCGAGCTTGCGAATCTGGAGCAGGACACGAATCTCAGCGTCAGCAAATTCACGACGACCCGTACCTATTATCTTGAGCAGAATATCCGCAAAGAGTATCTGCAGGACGTCCGGGTCCGCAGAGCGCTTCTGTATGCCATCGACCGGCAGACGATCCTCGATTCCCTGCTGATGGGCGTCGGCGGCGTGCCGCAGGGCATCCTGGACGCCAGCATGCCCTGGGCGAACACGGATGTGGACCCCTATGCCTATGATCCGGCAAAGGCGATGCAGCTGCTGGATGAAGCGGGGATCAAGGACAGCGACGGCGACGGCTGGCGCGAATACAACGGGGAGAACCTGGAGCTCGTTCTTATAACGATGACCTTCCGCCCGGGCTGCCCGCTGATCCTCCAGGCCATGCAGCAGTATTATGAGGAGATCGGCCTCAAGTCCGTGACCAAGATCGTGGAATACTCCACCGTCACGCAGATGCGCAACGATAACGAGTATGACCTCAACCTGTCCTCCGCCAGCGCCACCTACGTCCCCACCGCGTCCTACTATCTGAGCTCCCTGTACTGGTCCGAGGGCAGCAACGCCCAGACGATCGGGTACAAAAACGAGAAGCTGGACGAGCTGTATCTGGAATGTCTGGCAGAGGACGACCTGCAGAAGAAGTATGCGCTCGCCAAGGAAGCCCAGGCCCTGGCGCAGGAAGACGCCGTCTTCACGACCGTCATGCTCTACGGCGCCGTCTTCATCAACAGCGCCAAGGTCACCGGCTTCGACTACAGCCCTGCGGTCCATGACTTCATCGTACCGAATTCCACGGACCTGATGGATTGATCCGAATCCTTTGATCTGACCATGCTCTGCCCGGGTGCGGGATCTCCGCACCCGGGCAGAGCAAAAGGAACGGATCCTTCGGCAGCGATGCCAAACATTCCTGCATGGGAGGGCCTATGTTAAAGTATATCGTAAAGCGCCTGCTCGTCATGCTGCTGGTCCTGTGGGCGGTATCGACCATGACCTATTTCATGGTCCACGTGACGCCGGGAGACGCGGCTACCGCCATCGTTTTCAACCTGACCGGCGGGACCAACATGGACGAAGAATTGATCGAGCGCATCAACAAACGCTTCGACCTGGACAAGCCGGTTTATGTGCAGTATTTCAACTGGCTTCTCGGCGTATTCCGAATGGATTTCGGTATTTCCTACCGCTATAATATGCCGGTCATGGACATGATCAAGGCAAGACTGCCGAACACGGCCCGCTTGGGCCTGACGGCGGTTTTCCTCTCTGCCCTGATCGGGATACCGCTGGGGGTTTTGAGCGCGCTGCGGCAGAACAGGCTTCTGGACCACACCAGCAGAGTCGCCACACTGTTTATCGGCTCCGTCCCCGGCTTCCTCAGCGGACTGGTGCTGATCATCATCTTTTCGCTGAAGCTCAAATGGTTCCCGACTTCCGGCATGAAAACCGCGGGAAGCATCGTGCTGCCCGCGGTCACGCTGGCGCTGGGCATGGTCGCCACCACCACCCGCATGATGCGCACCGGCATGCTGGATGTGCTTCGCCAGGATTTTATGGTCGTTGCAAAGGCAAAGGGCATCCGCAGGTCCTCCATGCTGGTGTCCCACGCCTTTCGGAACGCGCTGCCCTCGATCGTGACCGTGATCGGTCTGCAGATCGGGCATATTCTGGGAGGTTCGGTGCTGGTGGAGACGATTTTCGCCTGGCCGGGGCTGGGCAGTCTGCTCAACGACGCGGTGAGCAACCGGGATACGCCCATGCTGGAGGGCTGTGTGATCCTGATCACCTTTGGCTATACGGCCATCAACCTGCTCGTTGACGTCGTTTACGCCTGGCTCGACCCGCGCGTAAAGTACACGGAGGGGTGAGGACGGATATGAAAAAGAGAAGCGCTTTGTTTCATATCAACCGGAAAAACGTGCTCCTGATCCTGGGACTGACCCTTTCCGCCCTGATCCTTCTGATCACGATCTTTTCGCCCTTGCTGGAGACCCACAACCCGACGAAAATGAATCTCCCCAATAAGCTGAAGGCGCCGAGCAGCGAAAACTATTTCGGAACGGACGCCCTGGGCAGAGACGTGTACAGCCGGATCCTGGAGGGCTCCCGCGTCTCCCTGGGCACGGCCTTTGTCGTCGTCATTTTCTCCGCCATCCTGGGCACCGCCATCGGGCTCTTCTCCGGGTTCATCGGCGGCAGGACGGACATGGTCTGCATGCGCATCGTCGATATCTTTCTCGCGTTCCCGACGATCGTGTTCGTGCTGGCCATGACCACGTTTCTGCCGACCAACCAATTGAGCCTGATCCTCGCCATCTGCTGCATCAACTGGGTCCGCTATGCGCGGATCGCCCGGGGCGAAGCGGTGATCATCCGCAATGTGGAATACATCGAGGCGGCCACCGCCATCGGAAACAGCAAGACGGGGATCCTGTTCCGCTATTTCCTCCCCAACACGGTCTCCAAGATCCTGATCATGATGTCCATGGATATCGGCAGCATCATCCTCTACTGCGCATCCCTGAGCTTTCTCGGCCTCGGCACGCAGCCGCCGTCTCCCGCCTGGGGGACCATGATCAACGAAGGAAGGGACTATATCCGCAACGCACCCTGGATCTCCATCGCGCCCGGCATCGCGGTCGCCGTGACGGCGCTTTCCTTCAATATGATCGGCGACGGCTTGCGGGACGCCCTGGACCCCAGGATGCGGGAATCCATCCAGACCGAATGACGGAGGTGAGCGTATGGAACCGGTATTGCGTATCGACGACCTGTGCGTCGGCTTTCATGTGCGGGACAGGGTCGTCAATATCATCAACCATGTGTCCCTGCACATCGGGGAAAACGAAGTGCTCGGCCTGATCGGGGAAACGGGCTGCGGAAAATCGGTGACGGGCTCCGCCGTGCTCCGGCTTCTGCCGGATAACGCCGTCGTGGCGGGGCAGATCGACTACCGCGGGAAAGCGCTGCTGCCCATGAGCGAGCATGAATTCAACAGGCTGCGGGGAGCAAAGATCGTTTCCGTTCCCCAGTCGCCGTCAACGTCGCTGAATCCGATGATGACGGTGGGCATGCAGGTGGAGGAATGTCTGACGAGAAGACCCGACTACAGCAAAAAGGCGCAGCAGGTTCCCGTCAGAGAACGGGTGCAGCAGATTTTTGAGCGGCTGAGGCTCAACGAGCGGGGAAAGATATTCCGGAAATACCCCTGCGAGCTTTCGGGGGGTATGTGCCAGCGGGTCCTGATCTCCATGGGCGCTATCACCAACGCAGACCTGATCGTGGTGGACGAGCCGACAAAAGCCGTGGACTGGATCCTCCGGGCCGGCGTCGTGGACGTCCTCCGTAAAATGAAAGAGGATTACCGCTGCGCCATGATGATGATCACCCATGACATCGGCGTTGCCCGCGCCCTTTCCAACCGGATCGCCGTCATGTACGCCGGGGAGATCGTGGAGACCGGAACGGCCGGGCAGGTGCTGGACCATCCGCAGCATCCTTATACGGCTGACCTGATCAGCGCGCTCCCGGAGAACGGTTTTCATGTCACGGAGGGCTTCATGCCGTCCTTCGAGGAAATGCCCGCCGCCTGCCGCTATCAGGACCGCTGCGCCCACTGCGTCGAGGCGTGCCGCTCAGGCAAACCGGAAATGCATGAGACGGAGCCAGGCCACTTTGTTTACTGCCATCGCTGCAGGGGAGAATGAAATGCTGCTTGAATTACGGAACGTCACAAAAACGTATTGGTCCGGCGTCATGCGGAACAAAGCCTTTCATGCGGTCAAGGATGTGAATCTGGAGATCGGGGAGCGGGAGATTTTCGGGATCATCGGCGAAAGCGGGAGCGGCAAAACGACGACCTGCAAGATCATCATGGGGCTATTGAAGCCCACGTCCGGGGCCGTGCTGTATCAAGGCGAGGATATCACGAAGCTGGGAAAAGCAAAGTGGCATGAGCTTCGAAAGAGCATCCAGATGATTTTTCAGCATCCCCAGATGACCTTCAATCCGAGAAGCACCGTCTATTCCGCCTGCGCCGAGCCCATTCGGATCTACAAGCTGGCAAAGGACGCGGACGAGGAACGGGAAATGGTCCTGGGCATCCTGGACAGGGTGGGCGTATCCCGCGATCAGCTGGAAAAATACCCCCATGAGATATCCGGCGGTCAGGCCCAGCGCCTGTCCATCGCAAGAACGCTGCTGCTCAAACCCTCGCTTCTGATCTGCGACGAGCCGACCTCCATGCTGGATATTTCCGTGCAGGCGCAGATCCTCTCCCTTCTCAAGGAGATCCACGGGAAGGAAAATCTCACGCTGCTGTATATTTCCCATAATCTGGATGTGGTCGCCGCCATCTGCGACCGGATCGCCGTCATGAAGGACGGGGAGATCGTGGAAATGGGCAATACGGACGAGGTCTTCTCCAGCCCGAAGCATGATTATACGAAGCGCCTTCTCTCGGCCCGCATTTGATGATCTTCCGCGGGCACGCCCCGTGCGGCCATCCTGCCGAAAGGCGTCGGAATAGCATCGGAGCCCGGCGGCAGCCGGGCTCCGATATGCATTTGCCGTTCAGAAAAACCAGCGTTTCGGGCGTTTGCAGCGTTCGCACGGACCCCGTATTTCCACCAGGATCAGGTCTTCGCCGATGCGCCGCACGCATTCCCAGCGAATGACGACGTCGTCGCCGGGAAAGAAAAGGCCCAGAAAGCGGCAGGGTCCCGGCGTCACCAGGGCCATCACCCTGCCGCTGACCGTGTCTACCAGCACGTCCTCCACATTGCCCATCCGCATCCCGTCGGCGATGTTCACGACCTCCTTGCACCGGAGGTCCGCGATCCTGCACTGCATGGAGCCGCCTCCCCTCATGAAAACGCGAGGCATGGTCTGCCTGCGATCATTCTATGACGGCCGGAAGGAAAATTATAACTATCATTTTTCGCCCGATTGCTATATAATATCCGTTACAGGCAGGAAAACTGCAAGGAGGAGCATGCCATGTTCATCACGGAAAGAGTCCCCTGGAAGGACCATATGGGCGGCGTCCCGCTGCATCTGGAATACCCGAAGGGCTCCATGTTCGACGCGGTGCGGGAAGTCGCCGCGCAGTATCCGGACAATATCGCTTTCGACTTCATGGGAAAGAGCACCACCTATAAGAAGCTGGTGGAGCAGGTGGAGGCCTGCGCCAAAAGCCTCAAGACCCTGGGCGTTCGGGCCGGGGACCGCATCACCATCGCCATGCCCAACTGCCCCCAGGCCATCTTCATGTTCTACGCGGTGAATCTGGTGGGGGGCGTCAGCAATATGATCCATCCCCTTTCCGCGGAAAAGGAGATCGAATTCTATCTCAACGAATCCGAGAGCTACAGCGTCATCACCCTGGACCAGTTCTACAACAAAATCGAAGCCATCCGCCAGAATACCGGCGTGGTCAACGTCATCATCGCCAGCGTGAAGGATGAGCTGAGCAAGCCCGTGCGGGCGGGGTATATGCTGACGGAGGGGCGCAAGATCAAAAAGATACCCGCCGACGCGCCCGTGATCCGCTGGAAGGAATTCATGAAGCTGGGGCAGGCCTGCTCCTGGAATTACAAGGTGGAGCGAAAGGCGGAGGACCCCGCCGTCATCCTCTATTCCGGCGGCACCACCGGCACCACCAAGGGCATCGTCCTCACCAACCTGAATTTCAATGCCCTGAGCCGCCAGGTGGTGGCGGCAAATCCCATGTTCCGCCCCGGCGACAAGATGCTGGCGGCCATGCCCCTGTTCCACGGCTTCGGTCTGGGTGTGTGCATCCACACCATGCTGGCGTCCGGCGGCCGCTGCATCCTCATCCCGCGCTTCACCGCCAAGAGCTACGCCAGGCAGATCACCAAATACCGCTGCAATTTCATCGCCGGAGTGCCCACACTGTATGAAGCCCTGCTGCGTCTGCCCGACATGGAAAACGCGGACCTCAGCAGCCTCAAGGGCGTCTTCTCCGGGGGCGACAGCCTCAGCGTGGAGCTGAAAAAGAAATTCGACAAATTCCTCTACGACCATCACGCCTCCATTCAGGTGCGGGAGGGCTACGGCACCACCGAGACGGTGACGGCCTGCTGCCTGACGCCGCCCCACATGTTCAAGGAAGGGAGCATCGGCGTCCCCTTCCCGGACACCTATATCAAGATCGTCAGGCCCGGCACCGAGGAGGAACTGCCCTACGGGGAAGAAGGGGAGATCCTGCTTTCCGGCCCCACGGTCATGAAGGAATATATGAAGCACCCGGAGGAGACGGCGCAGACCCTGCGCACCCACGCCGACGGGCTGCAATGGGTCTATACCGGCGACCTGGGCACCATGGACGACGAGGGCTTCGTCTATTTCCGGGGCCGGGCCAAGCGTATGATCATCACCTCCGGCTACAACGTCTATCCCGGCCAGCTGGAGAACATCCTGGACGCCCATGAGAAGGTGCACATGAGCTGCGTCATCGGCATCCCCGATCCCTACAAGATGCAGGCGGTGAAGGCTTTTATCATGCTCAAGGAGGGGGTCCCCGCCACGGAGGAGACGAAGGAGGAGCTCATGGCCTACTGCCGCAAGCATATCGCCAAATACGCCATCCCCAAGGAGATCGAGTTCCGCGTCGAGCTGCCCAAGACCCTGGTGGGCAAGGTGGCCTACCGGGTGCTGGAGGAAGAGGAAGAAGCCAAGCGGGCGGCGAAGATGCAGACAGCGGAGGCGAAGTAAGGCCTATGGATCGGATCGACGAACGGAACCGGGCGCTGGCGGATACGGGCGAACCGGTTTTCGCCCTGGCCGCCATTCTGGAGCGCCGGGGCAAGGAAGCGCGGGACAGGCTCAGACAGCTCACCGGCGCGCAGAACCTCTATGCCTGGCTGACGGACGCAAATAACCTCTCCATGCTGCTCATGGCTCTGCCCGCGGCAGACTACGCGCTCTTTGCACGGGCGGCCGAAGGACCCTTCCTCCAGGAGAAGGAGGTCTTTTTGCCCATGCACAGCGGCCTCATCGGCTTTTGCCTCCTGCAGCCCTATCTGGTGGGGGAGGAGCTGTATCTGGTGGTGCCCACGGAGATCCGCACCCTCTGGGGAGATTTGAAGCGCACCGATCTGCCCCGGCGGAAGCAGCTCCACGACACCCTGGACGCCTATGCCCAGGCCGCCGTGAAGCTCTATGGGGCTTTGTTCCTGGCGGATTTCGGGGAGATGCTGCGTCTGCGGTCGGAGGTGCGGTGGAACGAGGAAGCGGAGGCCATGCTGCGCGCGCTGGCGGACGGCACCTATTATTCCGTGGAAGGAGAGCTCCTGCTGCACCGCGGCCTGAGCCCGGAGGAAGCGCAGCCCTACATGGCGGCGCGGGAAGGGCTGCCCCGCTATCTGCCGGTGCATGAGAAGATCCTGCGCCTGGGGGACGGGGATTATTACGATGTGTTCCATGAGCTGGAGGTCTGGCGGCTGGAGGCAGAGGACCGCTTCCGGGAAGCCGGGGAGGAGGAGCCGGAGGATAAAGCCACGGCGTTCACCGACACCCTCTATGCCGTGCTGCGCATGGAGCTGGGAACGGAGGACCACAGCCCCCTTTTCGAGGAATTCGGCGTTCTGCCGGATGAAGGGCGCGTCGCGGAGATCAAGCAGCAGGTGCGCCTCTGGTGCCTGGGAGGCAACACCCCTTCGGAGCTGCTGGCGGAGTATGCCGCCGGCAGGCTGAAACCAAGGGTCAACGGCCCCTGCATCTGCGGCAGCGGCAAAAAGTTCAAAAAATGCCACGGGATGCAGTCTGTCATGCCGGAATAGCGCGCATCCGCCTTGCCGGAGCGCGATTTGAGAAGAAAAGACAAAAGCGGGAAACCCGACGGATCGGGTTTCCCGCTTTTCCAATCGCATACGCATTGCATATAACGACGCCCTTCGGCGCGTGGGGCAGTTCCGCCCCGGCGAGGCCCGGGCGAAACAGTCTTGGCCGGACAGGGCTATTCTGCGCGCTTTTCGCCGCTTGCGTCCGCGCGCGCTTCCCGTGACCGCAGCGCTTCGTTCAGGGCCGAAAGCTTTTCGGCGTCCGCCTTCAGCACCTTTCGGTCCCAGGTCAGCAGTCCGTTGTGCTCGGCCTCCACGTCGCTGAGCTGCGTGTAGATGCAGGCCTGCAGACCCTCCCTTTTCAGGGGGAGCAGCTGCTCGGTATAAAGCTTCTCCAGGGCGGATGTCAGTTCTCCGCCGCTGCGGACCCGGTGGTAGGCGATCCCCCGCCCGGAAAAGGCGTGACCCTCCACCGTGAGGCTGTAGCCGCCGAATTCCGTGAGGGCCTGCACGCGGGGGTCGGATTTCAGCTTCAGCCTGCCGAAATACCGGTGCCGGCTGCAGAAATCGCCCACGCGCCGGTCGTGCCAGCCGCTGGCCGCGTCCACGCAGCGTTCCGGGTCCCATTGGCGCATTTTCACCGTGAGGGCCTCCGTCTCGAATTGGCCCCAGCCCTCGTTGAAAAGGGTCCAGGCAACAATGGAGGGATGGTTTGCCAGGGCAAGCACGATCTCCTCCGCTTCACGCCGGAACAGCTTCCGGGCCCGCTCGTAGCGGCGGCCGAAGCGTCCGTAGTTCCTGTCGGAGACGTGGACGCCCAGGAAGGGGAGCAGCGCCGTCCAGAAGAAGGAATAGGGCGCGCCGCCGTTGGGGATGTCCTGCCATACCAGCATGCCCAGCCGGTCGCAGTGGTAGTACCAGCGGTCCGGCTCCACCTTCACATGCTTGCGCAGCACCTGGAAGCCCAGGCTCCGGGCGGTCTCGATATCATAGATCATGGCCTCGTCGGAGGGAGGCGTGTAAAGGCTCTCCGGCCAGTAGCCCTGGTCCAGCAGCCCCGTCAGGAAGATGGGTTCCCCGTTGAGGAAAAGACGCCCCTTTTCCGCCCGGAAGGTGCGCAGGGCAAAATAGCACTTCACGATGTCGCTGCCCCGCCGCAGCAGGAGGTCATACAGGAAGGGCCTCTCCGGCGTCCACAGGATGCCGTCGGGGAGGGTGAATTCCGCTCTGCCCCGCAGGTCGAAGACCCCGCTGAGCACCCGATGGCCGGACTGGAACACCGCGTAGGCGTCCCCTTCCATGGCGTCGGGCAGCTGCAGCGTCACGGACTTTCCTTCGCCGGGGGTGATGCGGATGGAGGTGAAATGGTTCACCGGCACGCTTTCCATCCACACCGTCTGCCAGATGCCGCTCTGGGCGGTGTACCAGATGCCGCTGGGCTTCACGGACTGTTTGCCGTAGATGCCGGCGCCCTCGGCGGTCTCGTCCCGCACGGCCACGGTCAGGGTGTTCTCCCCGGCAGGGGAGGTGAAGGCCGTGACGTCCAGGGTGAAGGGGGTATAGCCCCCCTCGTGGGTGCCGGCGCTGCGCCCGTTCATGAAAACCTCGCAGGACTGGTCCACCGCCCCGAAATGGAGCAGCAGCCGGTCCTTCATAAAGCCCGCGGGCAGGGTGAAGCGGCGGCGATACCAGCCGGTCTCCCCCGGTCCGGGGGAACGCTTCGCGCCGCTGAGGGCCGTTTCCGGGGAGAAGGGGACCAAAATGCTGTCCCCGTATTCCTCCGGTATGGCGCCGTTGGGCTGCACTTCAAAATCCCATCGCCCGTTGAGACAGAACCAGTCGGGTCGGACGAACTGTGGCCGGGGGTATTCCCCCAGGGGAATGTCCGGCAGACTTTGCTCGCTCCAGACGGTGCGGAGACCGCTTCCGGTTTTGTGTTCCGCCATGGCGAGACTCAGAGGATGCTGCCGTCGGGCCGGAACAGGGGCAGGGGAGCCAGCACGGTGATATCCGTCCGCTCCGCCGCGTCGCCCTCGGCCAGTACGGCCATTTTGCCGACGATATTCCCCCCGGCTTTGCCCACCAGGGTCTCCATGGCCCGGAGACTCTCCCCGGTGGAGATCACGTCGTCCAGAATGACGATCCGTTTCCCCTTCATCCGCTCCGCGTCGGCAGTGTCGATGACCAGGGTTTGGGTGCCGGCGGTGGTGATGCTCTGCACGTCCACGCGGAAGACGCCGCTCATATAGGCTTTCGCCTTTTTTCGTGCCAGCAGGTAGGGAAGACCGCTCTGGCGGCTCATCTCATAGATCAGGGGGATGGCCTTTGCCTCCGGCGCGATCAGGTAGTCGCAGGGGGGCAGCCTTTTCAATAGCTCGGAAGCGCAGTGGATGGTGAGCTCCACGTCGCCGAACATGACGAAAGCGCCGATGGAGAGGTTTTCGTTCAGCGGGCAGATGGGCAGGTCGCGCTTCATTCCGGCGATATCGATGGTATAGACAGGCATCGGAAGTCCTTCTTTCTTATGGATTCTGAGAAAAGTATAGCAAACCGGGGCGCATTCTTCAACCGGATTTCGAGGATAATCGGGGCGGAATCTGCGGAGACCGGAGCGGCGCGAGAAAAAAACGCCTCCGGGGAAGCTTCCCCCGGAGGCGCAGGATCCGTGCCTTATTCCGTGATGCGGCGCGCGCCGTAGTAATAGCTCGTCCAGTAGCTGCCGCTCAGCTCGCTGACGACGATCTCATGGGAGCCGGTGGAGGCATGGATGAATTCCCCGTCTCCGATGTAGATGCCCACGTGGCCGATGCTCCAGGTTCCGGGGCTGACGAAAAACACCAGGTCGCCCGGCTCCAGCTTGTCCTTTTCCACATAAACGCCCTGGGTGTACTGCCCGGAGGCCGTGCGGTTGAGCTTCACTCCGCTGTTCAGGAAGCAGTAGTACACGAGGCCGCTGCAGTCAAACCCGTCGGGAGAAGCGCCGCCGTAGCGGTAGGGAACGCCCAGGTTTTCCTTCGCCAGGGCGATGACGCTCTGGGCCAGGTCCCCCGTTTCGGGCAGGGCCGCCGTCTCCTCTTTTTCCAGAAGCCGCACGTACTCGGCGAAAAGGTAGCCGGTTTTGCCGCTGGCTTCGACCTTGTACCAGTCTCCCTCCAGCGCCAGCACGGTCACCCGACGGCCGGTGCTGAACAGGGTGTAGACGTCCGACTCCAGGTCAGGCGCGGCGCGGAAGCGGACCAGATCGCGGCTGAGGACGCCGGTGCAGGGGAATTCCTCCTCCGGCTTTTCCTGCTCCGGCTCAGGTTCCGGTTCGGGCTCAGGATCGGGCTCGGTCTCCGGTTCGGGTTCCGGCTCAGGTTCCGGCTGCGGTTCCGTCTCCGGTTCGGGTTCGGTTACCGGTTCGGGTTCCGGTGTGGTTTCCGGTTCCGGTGTGGTTTCGGGTTCGGGTTCCGGCTCATACACGGTCAGCTGCTCCAGATACTGGGAGCTCATATAGCCCTCTGTGCCGTCCCAGCGGACGCGGCACCATTCGCCCAGGTCCTCCAGGACCTCCACCACCGTGCCCTTGTCCGCGTAGCCCAGGACCTCGGCGTCCAGACTCGGAGCCGCCCGGAAGCGAAGGGCGACGCCGGTGACCCTCGCGGTGCCCGGTGAAAGGGCCAGGGCCGGGATCGCCAGCAGGAATGCCGCCAACAGGATAGTGATAACGATACGAATTGTTTTCTTCATGTTCTCGTCCTTTGTATTCGCTGTGCTCGTTCAGCCTGTCGCCAGCGCTCTTTCCAGCCAGACGGCGCCCAGGTCCAGTGCAATATAGAAGCCCTCTTTTTCCGCCTTTTTCACAACCCGGTCTCTGGAACGGATGTCCGGATCGGTGAGCTGGAGCTGCACGGAGACCCGCTTGGCCAGATTCAGGTCCTGCAGCGGCTCCGTGTCCATGATCTGCAGCATCACCACATATTTATCGGACATGTCCCCGTAATAGACCAGATTGTCTTTCCGGCGAAGGGGGCGGCCTTTATAAGTCAGTTTCTTCGCTTCTGCCATTGCTCTTCTCCTTGTAGGGAATCCCGCCGTTTTCACAGCGCCTTATTCTAATCCTTTTTCCCCCCGATGTCAAGCCATCCGCCGCCCTGACGCGCGGCGGCGGAAAAACTGCGGCCCCCGGACCGGGAGCCGCAGCCCTGCAAAACGGTTTTATTGATTCAGATAACTGCGCACGAGCTCCTGCAGAAGCTCGTCCCGGTCCAGATGGCTGATGAGCGTCCGCGCATTCTTATAGTTGGTGATATAAGTGGGGTCTTCGGTGAGGATATAGCCCACGATCTGGTTGATGGGGTTGTAGCCTTTCACCAGCAGGGCGTCGTAGACGGCGGTGATGATCTCCCGCGTCTCGGTGCGCTTGTCGACGATCCCGAATTTGCGCGTGAATTGATCCATGGCACGGCCTCCTTTGCAGGGTCAGTTTTTTATAGACGATAGTATAACCCAAAAAGCACGCCATGTAAAGAACGGTTTCAGCGGATTTTTGCCTGAAGTTTTTCCTCCAAAGCCCGAAGGATCGCCGTCATGACCGGCTCGATCTCCGTGTCCGTGAGGCTGGAATCCTCCTTGCGGAAGCTGAGGGAGAAGGCCACGCTCTTCTTCCCGGCGGGAATGGGCGCGCCGCGGTAAACGTCGAAGAAGCTGACCTCCCGCAGCAGCCTGCCGCCGGCTTCGGCGATGCACTCCGTCAGCGCGTGCACGGTGACGTTCTCCTCGCAGACCAAAGCCAGGTCCCGCAGCACGGCGGGGAAGCGGGGCAGGGGCTGATACAGGGGCTCGGGGGCGCGGCGGTCCCAAAGCAGCTCGAAGTTCAGCTCCGCTGCGGCGGCGGGGGCGCTGATGCCGCAGCCCTTGCGCACGTTGGGATGCACCTCGCCGAAGGTCCCCAGCACCGTGCCGTCCTCTGCGAGGATATCAGCGCAGCGGCCGGGATGGAAGGCGAAGTGGCTCTTGTCGGCCTCGTAGCGCACGTTCTTCACCCGCAGCAGCCGCAGCAGGGCTTCCACGCAGCCCTTCAGGGCGAAGAAGTCCGCCCCTTCCCCGTAGACGCCCAGGGTCAGGTGCTTTTCCTCCCTGGCGAGGATGTTTCCCGCCTCTTTGAGATAGACCTTGCTCAGATCGAAAAGCTTCACGTCCTTGTTCCGGTGGGCGGCGTTGAGGCTCATGCACTTGAGGAGGCTGGGCAGAAGGGTGGTGCGCATGATGCCGGTGTCCTCTCCCAGGGGGTTCAGGATGGCAAAGGAATCCCGCAGGGGGTGGTCCTTGGGCATCCCCGCCAGGTCATAGTCGCTCTGGCCCATGAAAGAATAGGTCAGGGTCTCGCTGAAGCCCATGTCCCGGCAGAGGTGACGAACCTCCCGCTCCGTCTGCTGCTTCTCCGTCAGTCCGCCCTGGGCGGTGGTGCCCTTGAAGGAGGTGGCGGGGATCACGTCGTAGCCGTAGAAGCGGGCGACCTCCTCGGCAATGTCGCTGTAGTGGCTCACGTCGCCGCGCCAGGAGGGAACGGTCATTTCATCCCCGTCGAAGGTGAAGCCCAGGTCCGTCAGCACCTTTTTCATGAATGCCGGTTCCGTGTGGACGCCCAGCAGCCGGTCGATCTTCTCCGGCTCCAGCTTCAGCTTCGTGGGAGCGGTATCCCGGGCGATGACGTCGATGGTCCCGTCCACCACCTCGCCGGCCCCCAGGAGCTCCACCAGCTCGCAGGCCCGCTCCACGGCGGGCAGGGTGCCCAGAGGGTCCAGCCCCTTCTCAAAGCGGGAGGAGGCGTCGGTGCGCATGCCCAGGGCAATGGCGGTCCTCCGGATGCTGGGACCGCTGAAATTGGCGGACTCGAAGACCACGGCGCGGGTATCCTCGGTGATCTCGCTGTTCTGGCCGCCCATGATGCCCGCCAGACCGATGGGCTTTTCTGCGTCGGCGATCACCAGCATGCCGGGCGTGAGCGCGCGGGGGCTGCCGTCCAGGGTGGCCATCTCCTCGCCCGCCGCAGCGGTGCGCACGACGATGCGGCTGCCGCTAATGCAGCGGTAGTCGAAGGAGTGCATGGGCTGGCCGTATTCCAGCATGACGTAGTTGGTGATGTCGACGATGTTGTTGATGGGGCGGATGCCGCTGGCGCGCAGCCGCCGCCGCAGCCATTCGGGGCTGGGGGCGATCTTCACGTTCTTGATATAGCGGGCGGTATAGCGGGCGCAGAGCTCCGGATTGGCGATCTCCACGTCCAGATAATTCAGGATGCTGTCGCCGGAGCCCTTGACGGCGGGCTCGTGGAGCTTCAGCGCCGTGCCGAAGGTGACGGCGGCTTCCCTGGCGAGACCCCGGACGCTGAGGCAGTCGGGCCGGTTGTTGGTGATCTCGAAGTCCACCACGCTGTCCCGCAGGCCCACCACATCCCGGATGTCGTCGCCGGGTTTGCAGTCCTCCTGCAGGATGAAGATGCCGTCGGCGACGGCGTAGGGATAGTCGTTCACGGTGAGGCCCAGCTCGCCCAGCGAGCAGAGCATGCCCTCGCTGACGACGCCCCGCAGCTTGCCCTTTTCGATCTTCACCCCGCCGGGCAGGGTGGATTTGTGCAGCGCCGCGGGCACCAGGTCTCCCTCGCGGACATTCTGGGCTCCGGTGACGATCTGGACGGTCTCCGGCCGCCCCACGTCCACCTGGCAGACCCAGAGATGGTCGCTGTCGGGGTGCCGCTCGGTCTTGAGGACCTTGCCCACCAGCACGTTGCTGATCTCGCTGCCCAGCACCTCCACGCCCTCCACCTTGGAGCCGGACATGGTCATGCGGTCGCAGAATTCCTTGTCGGAAACGTTCACCTCGGTGAACTCGCTGAGCCAATTCCTGGAAAGTTTCATTCTCTTTTCCTCCTATCCCGCTCAGGAGAACTGGCGCAGGAAGCGCACGTCGTTTTCAAACATCAGGCGCAGGTCGCTGATGCTGAACCGGCGCATGGCCAGGCGTTCCAGGCCCACGCCGAAGGCGAAGCCGCTGTATTCCTCCGGGTCGATGCCGCAGCCGGCCAGCACCCTGGGGTGCACCATGCCGGCCCCCAGCACCTCGATCCAGCCCTCGCCCTTGCACACCCGGCAGCCCTCGCCGTGGCATTCGAAGCACTGCACGTCCACCTCGCAGCTGGGCTCGGTGAAGGGGAAGTGGTGGGGGCGGAAGCGGGTGACGGTGTCGGGCCCGTAGAGCCGCTTGAGCATGACGTTGAGGGTGCCCTTGAGGTCGCCCATGGTGATGCCCTTGTCCACCACCAGACCTTCCATCTGGTGGAACATGGGGGAGTGGGTGGCGTCGATCTCGTCCTTGCGGAAGACCCGGCCGGGGGAGACGATGCGGATGGGCGGGGTCTGCTTTTCCATGACCCGGACCTGCACGGGGCTGGTCTGGCAGCGGAGATGGACCTTTTCGTCCTCCGTGATGTAGAAGGTGTCCGTCCATTCGCGGACGGTATGGCCCTCCGGGATATTCAGCCGGTCAAAGTCGTATTCGCTCAGCTCGATCTCCGGGCCCTCGGCCACCTGGAAGCCCATGCCGATGAAAATGTCCACGCACTCGTCCCAGACGATCTGCAGCGGGTGCCGCGCGCCCAGCTCCACCTTTTTTCCGGGGATGGTCACATCCACGGCCTCCTCCTGCAGCTTCCGCTCCAGCAGAGCGCTCTGCAGGGCTTCGGTGCGCGCCTTCAGCGCGTCCTCAATGGAAGCGCGGATCACGTTGGCCATCTGGCCGATCTGGGGCCGCTCCTCGGCGCTGAGGCTGCCCAGCTGCTTCAAAACGGCGCTGAGACTGCCCTTTTTGCCCAGATACTGGACCCGCAGGGCGTCCAGCCCGCTCAGGTCCGCCGCCTCGCGGATGGCCCTGAGAGATTCCTCCCGGATGCTCTCCAGCTTATTCTTCATTCTTCCTTTTCCTCCAAGCAAAGAATCATAAGGCGATGCCGAGAAAAAAAGAAACCTTCCGCCCAAACCATGGGACGGAAAGCTCCGCGGTACCACCCATATTCGCGGCGGGACGCCGCGCACTCCAGGGAACGATCATTCCCCCGGCCGGTAACGGGGCCAACCGTCGGCCATTACGCCGCAGCTCCCGGGCGAACCAAACGGGGCGCGGATCAGGCGCTTTCAGCCCGGGGCGGCATCCGCCCCCTGCGCCCGTCTCTGCAAACCGCGAGACCCGTTATTTTCCCGCTCAACGCCATTTTGGCAAAGTATAGCACGTTTGTTTTCGTATTGCAATATCGTTTTTTTCGGATTATACTACGGGAAAGCAATGCGGAAACAGAGGAACGGACAATGGCGATCAAGACTTATCACGACGTCTTCGTGGAACAGCTCATCCGGCGGGAACGGCCGGGGGGCGAATTCCTTTTCAAGTGCGGCGCGGTGCTGCTGGGCCTGGTGCTCATCACGGCGGCGTTCGTGCTGGCGAGAAACTTTTTCCCCTTCTTCTTCGCGCTCGTGGTCATCCTGGAGTTTTTCGCCTTTGTTTACACCGTGAAGGAGTTCGAGTATTCCTTCATGAACGGGGATGTGGATTTCGACGTGATCCAGGGCAAGCGGCGGCGGAAGACCGTCTGCTCCTTCAGCTGCCGGGAGGCGGTCCTCATGGCCCCCTGCGAGGGGCACGACGGGGATATGAGCGGCCATTTCACCCTCCGGCTGGACGCGTCCGTCTCTCCCAAAGCGCCGGACCGCTGGTTCATCATCCTGGAGCGGGAGGACGGGAACCGGGAGCTGCTGATCCTCAGCCCCAACGCGCGGCTGCTGGCGGCCTTCAAGGGTGCGCTTGGCCGGAAAATGGAATATCAGCTGCCGAAGGAGCATACGGATACGGCAGACTGAGCGGCCTGCGGGGCCGCCGGAGGAGGCGGTATCCATGGGCCGAGGGCGGCATTGGGCGCTCCTGCTCCTCAGTCTGCTCCTGCTGGGCGGCTGCGGAGGAAGGAGCCACGGGGAAAAAGCGGCTTTCCTGAAGCTGCGGGCCAAATGGCTGGAGCAGGGCGAAGTGTCCCTGCGAAGCGAGATGCGGGCCGACTGCGGGGACCGGGTCTATGACTATCTCCTGCGCTACGAGGGAAGCGGGGAGGGCGGCGTCCTGACGGTGGAGCAGCCCCTGATGCTGGAGGGCGTGGAAGCGGAGATCGGGGAGAAGGGCGTCACCCTCCGCTATGACGGCTTCCTGCTGGATACCGGAGCCGTCCTGGGCAATCTCAGCCCCCTGGAAGCTTTCCCCCTGCTGATCCGCTGCTGGCAGAGCGGCTGCGTCACCGCCTGCTGGCGGGATACCTGGGAAGGGGAAGCCTGCCTGGCGGCGGAGTTTGATCTGACAAAGGCCGGAGAGACGGAAACGCGGCTGTGCCGCAGCTATTTCCGCGCTGCCGACGGCTTCCCGCTGGCGGCGGAGCTTGTGGCGGACGGCTGTACCGTTCTCCTCTGCCGCTTCCTTCCGGAATCGTAAATCAAGCGGTATAATATCCGCCCCAGCGTGGAAGAATCAGAATGCCGGACATAAAATGGATCGGCAATCTGAATCGGCGGAGCGTGAAAAGAATGCTGGGGACCGTCAGAAGAGGCGATATCTATTATGCGGACCTGAGCCCCGTGGTGGGCAGCGAGCAGGGCGGGATGCGGCCTGTACTTATCGTGCAGAACGATATCGGCAACCGCTATTCGCCCACCGTGATCGCAGCGGCCATCACTTCCCAGACCGGGAAAGCCCGGCTGCCAACCCATATCACCCTGCAGGGCGCCGGCTGCGGCCTGACGAAGGACAGCGTGATCCTGCTGGAGCAGATCCGCACCATCGACAAAAAACGCCTGCGGGAACGCATGGGAAAACTGGACGAAGATATGATGAGCCGGGTGGACGACGCCATCGCCGTGAGCTTTGGCCTGGGAAACGCCGGGAGCGCCACATCCTGAACCGGGGGACCTGTCAGGGCCCCCGCGACGAAAGAGAGAAAGCAGCATGAAAAAGACGATACGGATCGTTCTCATCGCCCTGGCGGCGATGCTGGCGCTGGGCATCGCAGCCCTGGCTGTGGACGCGGCGACCTCCGCGGGGACGGAGGACGATCCGCTGGTGACCCTGAGCTACATAAACGACGTGTTTGTGCCCTATGTGACGGACCTTTTCCGCAAGGACCTGGAGGAGAAGGAGACCGCTCTCCGCACGGATCTGGAGGATCGGGTCGCGGCGCTGGAACGGGCGGGACTGGAAGCCTCCTCCGACGGCAGCAGGTTCGCTCCGGTGACTCTGGAGGCGGGGCAGACCCTCCTGTGCTCGCAGGGCACGGAAATCCTGCTGCGCAGCGGCAGGGCTGTCGCCGCGTCCTCCGACGGCGCCGGCCTGGCGGACACCGGGACCTCCGGCAGCCTGAGCGGCGGGGAGGCGCTGGCGGTGAACCATATGTATATGGCAACCGGCGACGGCGTAGGCGTCCGCGCCGAGGAGACGGCGACGATCCTGGTGCGGGGCGAATACACCATCTCCTGATCGAACGAAGAAAGGAAGGACCGGCGGAGAGCGCCGGTCCTGTTTTTGTCCATGGAACTGACGGCGCTGACGGGCGTTTATCCGGTCATGGAGGGAACGCGGGAAGCGGGCACCCTGGAGGTGCGCCGACAGGGAGGCTATCTGCGCTTTCAGGCGGCCTGCCGGTCGCGGGGGCGGGAAGTGAAGCGCCTCCTGGCCCGCGGAGCGGAAAATGCCGTGAGCCTCGGCGTGCTGATCCCGCGGGGGGACCTCTGGTGCCTGGACAAGCGCTTTTCCCCGGCGGAGCTGCGCGCCCTGGGTCTGGAGGAGATCCGCGCGTGCTTCCTCCCCCGGCCAGAAGGGGGCTGGCAGCCGGAGCCGGAGCCGGGCAGGCTGCTGGCTGACGGACTCTTGCGGCGTCTTTGCCGGGGGGCGCAGGGCGCGCTGATTTGTCAGGATGCGGGGAAAACGCTGCTGGCGCTGCCCCTCCGGTCGCCCTTCCCCCTGCTGCCGGCATTCTGCATGGGCAGCCCGCGGCAGCTGGAGGGCAAGACCTATCTCGTTTTTTCGGTTTTTGAGGGCCGGTTGGGGATGATTTCCCCAAAGGAGGGGCAGAATAGAAGCGGCGACCCCAAAAACCGATGAAACGGGAGTGAAAACATGGCAAATCTGACGACCAAGGAACTGACCGCGCTGGACGACCAGATCCGGCATGAGCAGGTGCTGGTGAAGAAGTATCAGGCGATGGCCTGCCTCTGCACCGACGCCAAGGTACAGGGCGACCTGAGGAGCATCGCGGACAAGCACCAGAAGCACTGCGACACGCTGCTGGGCTTTTTGCAGTAAGGAGGCGGAGAGAATGACGAATCCCGATCAGTGCGCGAATCTCTATGACGTGAAGGAAGTGCTGGGGGACTGTCTGTCGAGCCAGAAGCAGATCACCGCCGCCTACAATACCTTTGCCGGCGAGTGTGTGGATCCCAGGCTCCGCAATGCCTTCCTGAACATCCTGGACGAGGAGCATTGCATCCAGGCGGACATCTTCAAGGACCTGAACGCCCACGGCTGGTATCTGCCGGAGCAGGCGGAGCAGCAGAAGATCACCCAGACCCGCAATCAGCTGACCCGGGGCTGAGCGGACAGAAGAACGTCGAAGGGCTTCGTGCCCGAAAAACAGCGCGCAGATTTCAGCCGTCCCTTTTCAGGGGGCGGCTGATTGCTTTTTTTCGCGCCGGATCGCGGGATCGACGGCGTTTCGGAAAAGCGGCAGCAGGATTCTGCGCGCAGAGGGGGGTTTTCACTGCCGGAAAAGCGTGCTATAATTATAAAAATATCCGGAAGGGAAAGCGGGGAGGCGGGAGGATGCACCGGTCTGACGAAGAACTGTATCGCGTTTTTCTCGCCGAGGGCAGCGAGGACACCCTGCGGGAGCTGCTGGTGCGCCACCGGGAAAGCCTGACCCTCTTTCTCTACGGCTATGTCCGCAATATGGAGGACGCGGAGGAACTGATGCTGGACGCCTTTGCCGCCGCCGCCGCGCGCACCTCCGTGTGGGCGGGAAGAAGCAGCTTCCGGACCTGGCTGTTCGCCATCGGACGGCACCTGGCGCTGCGGCAGCTGAAGCGCCGGCGGGAAGCGCCGCCCCAGGTATCGGAGGAGGCCGGCGCATCCCCGGAGCTGGAGCTGCTGCGCGCCGAGCGCAGCCGGCAGCTCTATGAAGCGCTGGAGCGTCTGAACCCGGAATACCGGCAGGCGCTTTATCTGATCTATTTTGAGGATATGAGCGGCGATGAAGCGGCCAAGGTCATGGGCAGGAGCAGAAAGCAGGTCTATAATCTGACGGAGCGGGGAAAGAAAGCCCTCCGCGCCGAGCTGGAAAGGATGGGATTCGATGATGCGCAGCACGGATGAACAGCTTCGGCTCGTCCGGAACAGAGCGTCGAAGCTGCGCATGCGTCGCAGGCGCATGCTTCGCCGGGGCGCGGCGGCGGGCTGCCTCCTGCCGGCGGCGGTCCTGGGCTTCCTTCTGCCGAGCGTGGAGGGAAGCGCTGCGATCGGCGCCGGCGCCGTCTATGGAAGCGTCATCCTCACCTCACCGGCGCTGAGCTATATCGTCGTCGCCATCCTGGCCTTCATCCTGGGCGCGTGCGTCACTCTGCTCTGCCTTCATCGCCGCGGACGGACGGGAAGCCCGGAGGAGGAAGAACAGTGATCGGCGAAATCCTCCAGCTGCTGATGCTTCTGCTGCTCCTGATCGTCTGCTTTCGCTATGCGCGCCGGGCGGAGGATAATCTCTATCTGATCTTCACAGCGCTTTCCTTCGCCACGCTGATGCTCAGCGACCTGTATTATCTGACCCACAGTCATCTGCGGGAAGGGATGCGCGTGCCCTTCGCCGCCAATGATATCGCAGACTTCGGGATGTTCCTGCTCATGAGCACCGCCCTCAGCACCGCCCTGGGCAGGCGCAGGCAGCGGACAGGCGTCACCATTGCCGCCATGGCCTTCGCCGCGGCCAATGTCGCCCTTTGGATCGGCTGGTCCGGCGAGTGGGTGCGGGATATCTTCGGCGGACTGTCCTACGGCTGGTTCATCTGCGTCTGCTTCAATTCCCTGTACCAGACGGAGGCGCTGTGCCGTATCGAGCGGACCGCTCTGTGGGCGGCCTGCGCCCTGCTGATCGCGGTGCAGACGGCCGGTTTCTTTGTGCCGGCGGGATTGAAAACGCCCCTGAATACCGGGGCGACCGGGGTGCTGGCTGCGGTGGAAATCTGGCTCCTCGCCCGGTTCCTTCTGTCTCTGCGGCGGGAACACCGCGCGGACGCGACCCTGAGCCTCGGCTTTACCGGCTACATGTGGGTGACCCTCTCCATGTATATGTCCGACGGCGTGGCATACGTTGTCTTTGCCAATGCGTTCACCCTGCATCTGCTCCTGGTCCTGCTGGCGGTCCGAAAGAAGGTGAAGGCGGCATGATCTATTCCGAAAATATCCTGCTCTGCATCAGCATCCCCCTGCTGCTGACCGCCGTTTACACGCGGGGCGCGTCCCGGAGAAGCCTCGCCGCCTTTCTCGCCGGCATGCTGACCTGCCTGCTGAGCAGCTACATCAGCGGATATCTGACGCTGCTGGCGGGGATGGACCTGAATGCCAGCGCCGTCTACATATCTCCCACGGCGGAGGAGATCATGAAGCTGCTGCCCCTTCTTTTTTACCTGTTCGTCTACCGTCCGGGAGAAATGACCCTGGCGACCTTCGCCATCTCCCTGGGGGCGGGCTTCGCCACATTTGAGAATTGCTGCTATCTCCTTGCCACCGGCTCCGAGAGCCTGGCCTTCACCCTGATCCGGGGCCTGGCGGTGGGCGTGATGCATATCGTCTGCATGCTGGCGATGTCCCTGTCTCTGATCATGGTCCGGCGATACCGGGTCTTCACCCTGGCCACGGTGGTTGGCTGCCTCTCCCAGGCGGTGGTCTTTCACGCCCTGTATAACCTTCTGGTTTCCGTTCCGGGTCCGTCTGCCTACGTGGGCTACGTGCTCCCCATCGTGACGGCCGTCGCTTTCTACTGGCCCTACCGAAAGCTCCGGCAGGCCTGGCGGCAGTCATGAGCGCAGGATTTTTCTGCGAAAAAAGTCGATTTTTGGTGAGTAAAACCGCGAAAAAAGGCGACTAAGGAGTAGAAGCACAGAGAATGCGCCGGGAGCGGGCCGGAAAAGGAGGCGGAAGAAATGCGATACGATGCGGATGAAGCCCTGCGGAAAACGCTGGAGCGCGCTTCCGCCTTGCGGAAACGCGCTTGGCAGCGCCAGAAGCTCGCCTTGTCTGCGATCTCGGGCGGCTGTCTGTGCGCCCTGCTGGCGATGGGTTATGCGCTGGCTTCTTCCGGCACTGCCCTGGCGGAAGCGGACTACGGCGCGTTTTTGCTGCCCAGCAACGCGGGCGGCTATGTCCTGGCGGGCGTTCTTGCTTTCGTGCTGGGCGTGCTGGTGACCCTGGCCTGTCTCCGCCGCCGCATCGGCAGCGCTCCTTCTTCCGGGAAGGACCCCGGCGGAGAAGAAGGGGAAGAAGGCCGGGAAGGGACCGGGGAGAGATAAAGTGGGTCTGGTATGCGCCAAGACGGTGCGCTCGGAGATCTGCACGGCGTCGGAAGACCTGGCGGCGCGGCTGAAAACCCTGCTGGAACGCTGGGCGCTCAACGAATGCGTCCGCCTGTCGGTGGAAAGAACGGAAAGCTTTCTCCCTGCCGGCAGCAGGAGCCCGGAGCTGTTGTTTCTGGATATGGACAGCGTGGAGCTGCCGGAGCAGGGAAGGTCAGAGCGGGAGAAGGGCGGCCTGGTCGTCATTTCCAGGGATGCGGGCCGTGCGATCCACTCCTATCGCTGGCATCCCTCCGCATTCCTGAAACCGGATTTTGACGAGCGCCGCTTTTCGGAGGTTATGAGCGCCTGCGAAAAACACTGGCAGGCGGGGCGCATCTGCCTGGAATCGCCCTATCTGCGGCGGGCCTTTCGCCTGCCCCTGGGCCGCATCCGCTATGTGGAGGCGTCGGCGCATTACTGCATGTTCCATCAGGGAAAGCAGCTCGTCCGCTTCCGCTTTGCCGCCGGAGAGCTGGAGGAGCTGCTGCCCAAGCCGCCCTTTGTCCGCTGCCATCGGAGCTATTTTGTCCACATGGGCGCCGTGACGGGGATGACCTACACGACGCTGACCCTGCGCGACGGCGCGGGTCTGCCCCTGGGAAGAACCTATGTCCGCTCGGTGCGGGAAGCCCTGGACGATTGGAAGGCGTGAACCGGCGTTTACGAAAGGGGAAGAGCAATGACGATTTCCATTCTGGTCTGCGACGATCTGCCGGAGGAAAGGTTGAATCTCATCCGCATGCTCCGGCGCTATGAACAGGGGAACGATCTTGAGCTGCGCCTGGAAACGGCGGCGGACGGCAGCGAGCTGCTGAGCATGTGGCGGCCGGAGCGGTGGGATCTGATCTTCCTGGATATTTTCATGCCCCAGATCGACGGGGTCGAGGCCGCCAGGAGGCTTCGCAGGAAGGACGACAATGTGGAGATCGTCTTTGCCACCACCAGCCGGCGGCACGGCATGGACGGTTATGAGATCCACGCGCTGGATTATCTCGCCAAGCCCTTCAGCCAGCCGGATGTGGACAGCGTGATGGACTGGTTCCTGCAGCAGCGCGCCGAGAAGCGCCGGGAGCTGACGGTGCGCACCTCCGCGGGGGAGGAGGTCCTCCGGACGAAGAATATCCTGTATATCGAAAGCCGCGGGCATGCCTGCGTCATCCACGCCACGGAGCAGGAGCTCAGCGTGCGGGGCAGCATCGACGAGCTGGCAGCATCGCTGGATACGTCTTTCTTCCGCTGCCACAAGAGCTTCCTCCTGAATTTCGCCCATGTTTCAAAGATCGAGCAGCGCGCTTTCCGCCTGGACAGCGGCGAAAGCGTGCCCATCAGCGCGGCGAACCTGAGCCGCAGCAAAACGGCGCTGCTGGAATGGCGGACCAGGCTGTCCTGAACAGAACGAAACGGACGTTTTCCCCAGTCGGGAAAACGTCCGTTTTTCATGAGGACCAATACTGCATGCCCATGCCGCCGGACATCGGCATCCTGATCATGGCGTCCTTCTGCTGCAGCTGTGCCTGAAGCTGCTGGATCATGGCCTCCTGCTCCCGGATCCAGGCCTGAAGGGAGGCGTCGAATCCGCCCTCCGGCAACGCGTCTGAGGTGTCCGGGTTTTGCTCAGGTCCACCCGATGGCCCATCTGCTCCGCCGTGGGCGCCGCGGTGCCCGCCCGCAGGGCCTCCGGGGGGGCTGGGCCGGCGCGGTATCCTTCCTCGGGGCGGCGTTTCCCCGCTTGCGTTCTGCGTAAGTATAGCCCCTCTTGAATCTCTTTTCCTCAGTCCTGGGCGGTCAGATCGTCCGCCTGGGTGATGCCCAGCCTTTGCTTATAAGCCTGCATCATGCTCTGCATCTCTTTCAGCTGGGCCTGGAGGCGTGTGTTCTCCGCCTGGAGCGCTTGGATCGTCTCCTGCTGCTGCTGCTGGATCGTGGCCTGCTGCGGGTCCTGCATCATCGGAGCCTGCATCATCGGAGCCTGCATCATCGGGGCCTGCATCATCGGAGCCTGCATCATCGGGGCCTGCATCATGCCCATATCCATCATGGGCATACCCATACCCATGCCCATCATCCCCATGTCCATGCCGCCCTGGGCCTGTGCCTGGGGCTGCTGTGCCGCTGCCGCGTCCGGACTGTGCATCTGCTTGACCTGCCTGGACTGCTCCGCCTGGATCTTATCGATCATATCATTATGGTAATTCCTGGAGGGGCTGTACCAGTTGCTCTTGTCGCTTCGGAACTGCCGGAAGGCCTTCTCATAGGCCTTCGTTCCCGCTTCGGGATCGCCTCTGGCGGGGTCATAACGCTCCTCCCGGAACATCTCTTCTGTGGGGGGGCGGTAGCCGTTTTTCACCGTCCGCTCCTTCGCGGGGAGAGGCGCGATGTACGCGAGCCCTTCGGTCAAGAACTGCTTCATCATATCGTCGTAAAGCATCAGGTCATTTTCGGACAGGGTGCCCCTGGTCTGGTCGTCTTCCTGCCGGTACAAATACTTGGTATGCGGCGCGAGGGCGGCGGGTGCCTGTGCGGCGGCGGGTGCCTGTGCGGCAGCGGGTGCCTGTGCGGGTGCGCCCGCTTGCGCTTGCGCCGCAGGCGCATTCGTTTTGTCCTTGCCCGGCTTATCCTTGGCCTGCATGGGCCCGGCGGCGGCAGCGGCGGTGACGGGGGACATGGCTGCCGTGGGCATGGCCACGGTCTGCCCGGCGGCAGCCATGGCCCCCTCCCGGTCCGCCCTGGCCTCCAGGGCGCGGTCATTGAGGAAGCCGCCGCCGGTGACTTCGCCCCGGGCCTGGGAGACCACGTGGCTCAGCTCGTGGCCCAGGAGGGCCTGGCCGCCGTAGCTGGAAAAGTCCAGCATGCCGGGGGCGAAGGCGATGTCGCTGCCCCGGGTGATCGCCTTGGCCCCGGTGTCCGCCACGGCCTGGCTCTCGTAGAGCTTCACGGCGCTCAGGTCCGCGCCGAAAGCGTTCTCCATCTTGGCCCGCATGGTGTCGGGCAGGTCCACCCGGTGGCCCATCTGCTCCGCCGTGGGCTGGGCGGCCCCGGAGCGAAGGTCATCCATGGAGGGCTGAGGCGCCGTTTCCTTCCGGGGCGCGGCGCTTTCCGCCCGTTTTCGGTCAGCATAGGTATAGCTCATGGGATCATCCGTCCTTTCCGCGTCATTCCTTGTTCGGTATGGGGATCCATGCATCCCGCTGGGTATAGGGCTCGTAGTTTCCGCCGGTGAACCACTCCGCCATAGCAGCGGAGCGGGGGTTGATGGGAGAGATGAAGAAAACGAAGCTGCCGCCGCTGCGGTACCAGCATTGGTTGACCTGCGCGCCGATCAAGGCGCGGAAGCTGCCCTCCGGCGCGTTGGGTCCGCGCCATACGGAGCTCTGGCAGAACATACGGTCCCCGGTCTGGAAGCCCAGAGCAAAAGCGGCGGGTCTCCCGTCGGCCAGCCAGACGGCAGAGAGAGCTGGGTCCAGCCGATCGCCCAGGGCAGAGGGACGGAGATACTCCGGAAGCTCCTCGATGGCATCCAGCAGCTCCAGCTCCCGCGGCGTCAGCTCGGAGAAGAGACGGACGGCCGCCGGTCTCCGCCAGCCGGGATGCAAGGCGGGTCCCAAAAGGGGAGAATCCAGAAAATCGTCGCTGTTCATGCCGCAGATGGGCGCGCCGTCGATCACGGCGCCGCCCCGGCTTTCCACCAGGGCGTCCATGGCGGCCAGCTCCTCATCCTTTAATACATATTCCAGAGACAGGGAATCCTTTCCCAGGCGCGCCCCTTCCTCCAGCAGCAGGTCCACCAGCCTTCCGGCGACGCCGCAGCCCCTGGCCTTGGGATCCACGAACAGGCTGAGGAGCTCGCCGTCGGTCTCGTCCCACACGGCCACCGCCGCGGCGCAGGCAAGGCCGTTCCACATAGCGCCCAGGACGGTGACGGCGTTCTCTCCCTCTGTCTGAGCGATGGACTTGCGCACATAGGGCAGGACGTATCCGGCAAAAGGTTCCGGGATGTTCCTGCCGAGACGGCAGAACGACACATTGACCATCGGTTCGGCTCCTTTCCTGGCACAAATGTAACTGTTACAGTTATTCGTTTAATTATTCATATTGTAACATGAAAAAAGCGCGGAAGGAACGTCGTTCGTGCCAGTTTCGCACTGTTTTTGCCAATCATCTTCAAATCTGCGGCGGGATGCGTATAATGGGACCATCGGAAGCTGGCGCGGCCTACCGTCGCTTTGGCAGGCAGAGAGAAGGAGCGGGGATGCGGGTTGCGGTTTGTTGTCCGGAGTCGAAGGAAGCGCTCTGGATTTGCAACAGAATAGAACAGCGTGCAGCCGAACACCATCGGAATGCCGAAACGGTGATCTTCCCCTCGGAGGAAGCGCTTTGGCGGGCTTTCGCTCCGGGTCAGTTCCGCGGCGCTGTGGTGGGCTACGGCGACGTCAAGGGTTTCCTTTGCGCCCGCCGGATGCGCGAGGCGGACAGCCGCTGCCGTGTGGTCCTTCTGGACGACACGGACCGATATGCCATCCGCGGTCTGCGCATCCATCTGACGGATTATCTGGTGCGTCCCCTGGAGGAGCTTCGCTTCCGCTCGGCAGTGGACCATGTCCTGTTGGAATAATATGCAGATCAGAAAAAACCGGAAAACGATCGCGCCTCCGGCCGCCGCGCCGAAGCGGACGGTGGAGGAAGGCCTGGCCTGGGCCGCGGGAACGGAGCAGTTTCAGCATCGGGACCCGCTGTATCATGTCACGGAGAGCTTCCAGCAGACCTTTGACCGCATCGGGAAATCCCACGCACGGGCGCTGGTGGGCGGCTTCACCCAGGAGGAGCAGCAGCCGCAGGAAAACGGGGAAGAAACCGTCGGGGAACGAAAGCAGCCCCGTCAGGACGCCAAGGCAGCGCCGGAAAGCGGCGGCAAACGCCTGAGGCGGGGGAACGCCCCCGAAACGCTGACCCGCTTTTCCGATATGGCGTTCCAGCGGGGGGCCATGTCGGCCTCGGTGCTGAACGGAACGGGGAAGATGATGCTGGTCTCCTGCCTGAAGCGTTCCGTGGGAGAGAGCGGACCGAAGCGCATCCAGCAGCAGGAATTCCTGGATACGGGCAGCCAGGTGCGCAACATTCCGGGCCGTTCGCCGGATCAGATGATCTTCAACCGGACCTTTGCCAAGGGCGCGCTGGGGATCGTGGTCGACACGCTGCGGGACGCCCGCCGGGTCGTGGACTCCATGGCGGATATGGCCCGGGGCACGGGGGAACTGGAAGCTGACGAAAGCGGCACCCTGCGCACCATGTATCCTTTCCTTGACAGCAGCCGGGAGCTGGCCCTGGAGGCGGAATACCGGGAGAAGCTGAGCAAATGCGCCGACGAACGGGAAAAGCCCGTCCTGCAGAATGGCTTGGCCCAGGCCCGCGCCCTCCGGGCGAAAAAGGCGCAGATGAAAAACGAATTCATCAGCAAGCTGCGTTTCCTTTCCGACCGGGCGACGGAGACGCTTTCGGAGCTGGAAGCGCCCGGCGCGCTGGATGAGATCAGCGCTTCGGTCTGGGGGAACAGAGAACCCGATCTGCCGGAAAACCCGGAGGAAGGAGCGGGAGACGGTGCTCCAAACAGACCGAAAAACCGAGGCGGCGCGGCAGACGCCGCAGGACCGGGAACAGACGCGGCGCCGGCAGAGCCCGGAAAAGCAGAATGAGGCTTCCCAGGCCCTGGAGGCGATCCTCAACGGCGTAAGCTGGGAGCGTCTTCCCGCGGAGGGGATGCTGGCCCTGTCCCACCGGATGGGCAACGACGCGCTGCTGAGCGTCCTCAGCCTGCGGGAGACGGGACCGGAAACGCAGCGTTCTTCCCTGCCGGGTGGGCCGTGCCCCACCGAACCGATGGACTTTGGCCCCGGAGAGGCGGCAACGGAAAGCGCTCCGGACTTCGGCGCTTTCACCTCCATGGGAGACGCCGCGCCGATGGCGCTGTAAGCAGGAGGAAGCATGAAAGAGGATGAGGCGCTGCGGCTGCTCAAATCCATGCTGGACCGGGAAGGGGCCGGATGGATCGAGGAGGGCGGATTCCTCCGCTTCCGGGCAAAGCACGGCGGCATGCTGTGGGAAACGGCCTGCCGCGCGCGGGAAGGGGCGATCGTGTTCTACGCCCGCTTTCCCTTCCGGTGCAGCCAGCCGGACAAGGTCCGGCGGCTCTGCGGGGAGATCAACCGGCAGCTCATCCGCGGCGCTGTGTTCCCCGGTGAAGACGGCTGCCCCGTCTACCGCTGTCTGGCGGAGCTGGACGACGTCTACGGCGCGGAGGACAGGATCGCATCGGTCCTTCATTACAGCGCCCAGGTAATGGCCCGCTGGTGGGGCCCCCTGGCCGCCGCTTAAACTGTAGCCAATTTTATTTATATAAATGGCGATGGCAAACCGAAAAATCAAAAAATCCAAAATATGAAAGGAGGGGGCTTCACGGCCGGCGTAATGCCAGAAAGGCGTGAAGCGAGAACATGGCAGAGTATTTGTCCCCGGGCGTATATGTGGAGGAGTATGACTCCGGCGCAACCCCCATGCAGGGCGTCAGCACCAGCACCGCAGGCTTTATCGGCCTTGCGGAGCGCGGCCCCGTGATCGGCGAGCCCCAGCTGGTGACCAGCTTCGCCGATTACAAGCGGATGTATGGAGGTTATCTCAGCGAGGCGGGCTTCGGTTCCGCCAGATTCCTTCCCTATGCTGTGGAACAGTTCTTCGCCAACGGAGGGTCCCGCGCGTACATCATGCGCGCCGTGCCCGATGATGCGAAAGCCGGCAGCGTGACCTCCGGCGTGCTGAAGGTCACCGCCGCCAGCCCCGGCGTGTGGTCGGACAATATGCGCGTGACCGTCGAGCCTTCCTACAAGGCCAAGACGCAGGTCTTTGCGGTCAACGGCGCAGACCTCACCCTGAAGAACGCCGACGGCTTCAATGCCGGAGACGTCGTGGAGCTCTTTGACGGCGCCAAGAGCGAATTCGCCACCATCAAGAGCGCCCTGGACAACGTCATCACCCTGGATAAGCCCTGCACTCTGGCCGTCGCGGACGAGAAGGTCGGCACGGCGAAGTTCATCCGCACCTGCGAGATCACCCTGACCGCCCGTCTGGACGATACGGTGGAGACCTTTGCGAATCTGTCCCTGGTGCCCGGCTCCCTGAACTTCGCTCCGATCCGCACGGAGAAGAGCGACCTCATCAAGGTCGAGGTCCTCCCCGCGGAGGCCAAGGCCGCCCCCGCCGCCAAGGAAACCAAGGAAAGCAAAGAGGGCAAGGAAGGCAAAGACAAGAAGGAAGAAGCGCCCGCGCCCGCGCCCGCTCCTGCCGCCAAGGCTGCCGGCATCACGCCTTATGAGCTCTGCGGCGGCGGCACGGAGGGCATGCTGGTGCTGACCCCCGCGGGCGGCTCCAACGGCGGCGCTCCCACCCCTGACGCCTATCTCGGCACCGACGGCGGCCCCGGCAAGCGCACCGGCCTGCAGGCTTTCCTGGAGAATGCCAGCGTGTCCGTCATGGCCATCCCCGGCGTCACCACTCCCGAGGTCCAGGCCGGCCTGATCGGCTTCTGCGAAGGCAAGAAGAGCTGCTTCGCCATCCTGGATGCGCCCGTGGACCTGAAGAAGCCCAACGATGTGGCCAACTTCCGGGATATGTACGACTCCACCTATGCCGCCATGTATCATCCCTGGCTGCAGATGTACGACGCCGGCGCCAAGCGCTCCGACTACTTCCCGCCCTCCGGCGCCATGGCCGGCATCTATGCCAGAAGCGACAACGAGCGCGGCGTGCATAAGGCGCCCGCCAACGAGGTCGTCCGCGGCTGCACGGGCCTGAGCTGCAACTACAACACCGGCGAGCAGGACATCCTGAACCCCATCGGCGTCAACCTCATCCGTTCCTTCCCCGGCCGCGGCATCCGCGTGTGGGGCGCCCGCACCATCAGCTCCAACGGGCTGTGGAAGTACCTCAACGTCCGCCGTCTGTTCATCTTCGTGGAGGAGTCCATCCGCTCCAACACCAACTGGGTCGTCTTCGAGCCCAACAGCGAAGCCCTCTGGACCCGCGTGCGGCGCACCATCGAGACCTTCCTGGCCACCTGCTGGCGTGACGGCGCTCTGGCCGGCACCAGCCCGGATCAGGCGTTCTATGTGGAGTGCGGTCCCACCACCATGACCCAGGACGATATCGACAACGGCCGCCTGATCTGCGAGATCGGCATCGCCCCCGTCAAGCCCGCCGAATTCGTGATCTTCCGCATCACGCAGAAGACCTCCAGCGCAGAATAAGCCCTACGGCTTTACGATCTTAACAGAAAGGATGAACATATAGATGGCTGACAGTGTTATCAATTATCCATACAGAGTATTCCGATACCAGGTCGAGATCGACGGTATCAGCCGCGCGGGCTTCTCCGAGGTTTCCGGCATGAGCACCTCCATCGACGCCGTGGAGTATCGTGAGGGCGACGACCTGCGCAACACGCCCCGCAAGCTGCCCGGGCTCACCAAATTCGGCAACGTCACCCTCCGCTGGGGCGTTTCCGACGACACTGATTTCCTGGATTGGGTCTTCTCCGTATCTCCCTCCAACACCGCGAATCCGACGGGCCTGGTGCGTCACACCGTGACCATCACCCTCTACGACGACGCCGGAGGCCCCGGCCCCTCCTGGGAACTCATCAATGCCTGGCCGGTGGGCTACACCGTGCCTGACCTCAACGGTATGGGCGGCGAAGTGGCGATCCAGTCTCTGGAGCTCTGCCACGAAGGTCTGGAGCACAGACCGGGCGGCATGGCCGGCGAGCCGTCCGCCATCTGACGATCACCGATGACTGCTCTCCCGCCGCCGCGCGCAAAGCGCGGCGGCACGGAGGGCATTCCGGCAAACGGGGGAAATCATGGAAACTGAATTTGAATTCGAACTGCCCAAGGGCTATGTGGACAAGAACGGGGATGTTCACCGGCGCGGCACCATGCGTCTCGCCACGGCGGCGGACGAGATCCTGCCCATGCGCGATCCCAGGGTGCAGCAGAATGCGGGCTATCTCACCATCATCCTGCTCTCCAGGGTCATTACGAAGCTGGGCACCCTCAACGTCATCAACACCCATGTGATCGAGGGGCTTTTCACCATGGACCTGGCCTATCTGCAGGATCTGTATCAGCGGATCAACATGTCGGATATGCCGTCCTACAAGGTCGTCTGTCCCCACTGCAATCAGCAGATCGAGGTACCGCTGGATTTTTTATTGGCTTAGGACTGGTGCTGTATCCGCAGGAGCAGCTCTATCAGGAGATGACCTTCCTGTCCTATTATCTGCACTGGTCCAGGAACGACGTGATGAATCTGAGCCATCAGGAGCGCCGCCGGTGGTGCGCCGAGGTCTCAGCCGTCAATCAGAAACTCAGCGGCCCTGAGAAGAACAAAACCATTGAGCTCCGTTGAGATGTGAAGGAAAACTGCTAATGGATATCCGACTGCCCTTCTTTCTGAAAAAACATACTGATCCGCTGACGGCCTTCCGGTTTCTCGTGGAGGTCGACGGCGACGCTGTGGGCGCATTTACGCAGTTTTCCGGCATCAAAATGGAGGTCCAGACCATTCAGGCCAGGTCCGGAAGCGATATCCGGGGAGTGCAGGCCAACATTCCCGTGCTCACAAGCTTTGCCCCCGTCACCCTCTCCAAGGGCGTTTTCGGAGACAACGCGTTTCTCGACTGGATGTTTGCGGCGGCCGCATCCGATTTCACCGGCCCCACGGGGCACAACCTTTACCGGACGATCAATGTCGTCGCTCTGGATGATTCCGGCGGCAGGGGCGTCATCTGGTCTCTGAAGGACGCCATGCCCATCCGCTACGAGCTGTCGCCCATGGACAGCAGCCGCAGCGAGGTGCTCACCGAGAGCGTCACCTTCGCTATTCACGGCGTGGATCGGAATGTTAACTTCATCAATCTGCTATGGGCGGTCGAGGAAGGGGTGACGCCGTATGGACAGTGATTACATTTCCGGCTCCTATTTTGAAGTGGCTCTGGCCGGACCGGGCGCCGCCATCGCCGGCAGGTTCACCGCCGTGAGCGGCCTGAATATGGAAATCGAATATGAGGTCTACAATGAGGGAGGCCTGAATTATCCGCGCTTTTTCTTCAAGGAGAACAAGCCCCAGATCCTGGTGCTGGAGCAGGGGGTCGTCACCACCGTCGATTCCGTCTCTCTGCTGATGGGAATGAGCGCCACCGGCATGGCCATCCCCCTGGCGGGTACGGTCATCCTCATGGACAGCTTCGGGGAAGCCCAGCGGACCTGGACCATCGTCGGTGCGTACCTCAAGAAGTATGTGGGCCCCGATCTGAACAGCAATCAGCCTGCGCTTGCGGTGAGCCGCATCGAGCTGATCTACAACGGGTGTTACTGATGGAATCCCTCGGTGTAATAAAACCGGATATGCGGATCGAGAGACAGGATACCCTGTCTCCCTTTGGGCTTTTGACGCAGCTTTTCACCCAGGAGCTGCTCCGCCGCAACGCCCGTCCCATGGAAAGCTACCGCCCGCTGCGGCTGGCTTATCTGGAGGAAGAAGAGCAGGATGCCGCCGCCGCGCCGGAGATCCATTTCGATTTGGATGTGGACCTGATCGTCAACCGTCTGCTGAAGCAGGAAAAAGCGAAGAAAAAAGAGAAGGACGAGAAGAAAACGCCCGCGGAGCGGATCATCGAGCGGGTGATCCTGCGGGAAAAGGAAATCCGCACCGCCTACCCGGAGACACGCCGGGTGGTGGTGGAAAGCGGCGGAAAGCGCATAACGGGCAGCCTGCCGGTAAGGAATCCTGCCCGGGTCAATGCGCCCGCGCAGGGAAAAGAAAGCATCCGGGAGTCCGAGGGGACGGAGCGGCAGGCCGGAGAGAGGCGCAGCACACGGCAGACAGAAGTACTGCGTCCCTCTGCGGCACTGGCGCCCTTCGCCCCGGCAGCCGCCGGGACAAAGCGGGAACTCACGCTCACCACCCGCGCGCGGACGCTGACCCTGGCCAGCCAGGCGATGTCCGTGCCGTCCGCAGGCGGCTGGACGCCCAAGGAGCGGGAGGTCCATCCGGGCTATCCCGTGAAAGGGGCAAAAACGAGCGAACCGGGCCTTTCCGCGGGCAGCATCCTTTTGCCGGATGTGATGCGCCGCCGCCGTGAAGCGGCGCTGGAGCGCCGGGAAACGCCGGGCCTCACCGGCGGAGCGCCGGAGACGCTGGAATCCCTGGAGAACGCCCTGACCTGGGCGGTGGAGGGAACGGACGAGACGCCGGAAACGGAGCGGCTGGTCCGGGAGGTCCGCCGCGCGGTGATGGATACGGTCCGCCGCAATGCAGCCAAAGAAACGGCGCCGCGGGAAAATGCGCCTGCAGAGCGCGCCTCCGAGAGAGAATGGCGCAGTTCCTCGGCGCCGCGGGCAGGGGAAACCGATCAGAAGCGCAGCAGCGCTCCCGCTGCACGCCCACAGGAAGAAGCCTTGCGTTCGGGGACGGACGTCGCGCAGACCGGAACCTTTCGGAAGGAGTTGCAGGCCGGACAGGCTGCCGCTTCCGGGGAGACCGCCGTTCGGGAAGAACGGTTTCCGGAAGAAACCGGGCTGACAGTCGGGCGCCCATCGGATATCCGGGCGGAAGAACGCGCGCCGCTGATCTACCGCGAGGAAAGCGCGCAGCAGTTCTCGGAGATAACGGAAGACGACGGCCGGGGGGCGCAAAGCGCGGCGAAGCCCGTGCCTGCCGCCCCGACGAAACGCGGCGACGGTCAGATCACAGCCGGCAGCGCCGCCATACGCGAAGAATACGATAAAGCTGCTTCACCGCGAAGCGGCGACGTTCCCGGCGGGGAGCAAACAGCCCGATCCGCGGAGACCGCGGTCCCCGGCGTTCCGGTTTCGCCGGAAGCCGCAGCGGCGAAGACGGTGATCCCGGCTGCTCTGCCCGCGGAGGGCGCGGCTGCGGGAGCGCCTGCCGCCCTGGTTTACCGCGAAGAAACAGAAGGATCGGCGCAGCCGCTTTCACCGCGGCAGAACGCGGAGGAACGCGCGCCGGAAAGGATTCCGGAGGCAGCTGTTCAGACTGCGAACATAGCGGACACCCCGGCGACGGCGGCCATCCCGGCGGAACCGGCGGCACAGGTTGGAAAACCCGCCGCGCTGGTCTACCGGGAAGGGACAGAAGCATCGGGAGCGTCCGCCGTTCCGCAGCGGAGCGGGGAAGAACAGAGACCCCAAAAAGCGGCGGATGTGGTCGTCGCGGTCACGGGAGAGGCGGAAAGCCCTGCGGCAGCCGTTCCGGCGGAGCCGGCGGCACAGATTGGAGAACCTGCCGCCCTGGTCTACCGGGAAGGAACAGAAGAAGCGGAAGCATCCGCTGCGCCGCAGCGGAGAGCAGAAGAACATAGACCCCAAAGAGCGGCAGAGACGGCCGCATATCGGCAACCGGGCGAAAAACCCGGGGATATGGAACCGGCTGCGCAGAAGCCGGTTTCCAAGGAAACGGTCATCACGGCTGCGGGAGAGGCGGAAAGTCCTGCGGCGGCTATCCCGGCGGAACCGGCGGCACAGGTTGGAGAACCTGCTGCGCTGGTTTACCGGGAAGGAACAGAAGAAGCGGAAGCGTCCCCTTCGCGGCAGCGGAACGCAGATGAACAGACACCCCAAAGAGAAACGGAGACGGTCGTTCATATTCCGCCGGCCATTGAACCCCGCAGTGCGGTGTCCCCGAATGTGGGACCGGCTGCGCAGACACCGGTTTCCCCGGAGACGGTCGTCACGGTCGCGGGCAAGACGGAAAGCCCTGCATCGGTCCTCCCAGCAGCCATCCCGGCGGAACAGGCAGCATCTGCAGAAAAACCTGCCGCGCTGATTTACCGGGAAGGAACAGAAGAAGCGGAAGCATCCCCTTCGCCGCAGCGGAGGGCAGAAGAACATAGACCCCAAGAAACGACGGAAACGGCCAGCCGGACCCGCCCGGCCATTGAGCCCCGCAGTACTGCGTCCCCGGATAGGGGACCGGCTGCACAGAAGCCGGTTTCCCCGGAAACAGCCTTCACGGTCGTGGGTGAGGCGGAAAGCCCTGCCCCGGTCCTCCCGACAGCCCTCCCGGCGGAACCGGCTGCACCTTCCGGCACGCCTGCCGCGCTGATTTACCGGGAAGGAACAGAAGAAGCGGAAGCATCCGCTGCGCGGCAGCGGAGGGCAGAAGAAAATAGACCCCAGGGAACGACGGAAACGGCCAGCCGGACCCGCCCGGCCATTGAGCCCCGCAGTGCGGCGTCCCCGGATAGGGGACCGGTTACAAAGAAGCCGGTTTCCCCGGAAACAGCCTTCACGGTCGTGGGTGAGGCGGAAAGCCCTGCCCCGGTCCTTCCGGCAGCCCTTCCGGCGGAGCCGGCGGCGACGACGGAGGAGCCCGCCGTGGTCGTCTACCGGGAAGCAGCAGAGGAAACGCCGCGTGTCCCGGAAGCCTGGAAACGCCCCGGTCAGCCGGAAGGTCCCGCCGCTCCGTTTCCGCAGCAGAGAAACGCGGAAGAACAGAGAATCCGGAGCACATCGGAGCGGGTCGTGGAGAACGACCGGACCGGGCAAATCCGCAGTACGGTTTCCCCGCAAGGAGAACCGGCGGCAGCAAAGACAGGCATTTCTCAGGAAATCCGCATACAGGAGCGGGAAGCACCCGGCCCGTCCATCCCGGCGGCTATCCCCGCGGAAGCGGCAGCGTCGGCAGGCGAGCCTCCCGTGCTGGTTTACCGGGAAGAAGCATCGGAGGAAGCGCCGCGCGCCCCGAAGGACGGGAAGCGCGCCGGGCAGCCGGCAGGACCTGCCGCCATTCCGCTCCCGCCGCAGAGAAACGCGGAAAACCGGCAGACCCGAAGCACAACGGAGACGGCCGCGGAGAACGAGCGGACCGGACAGATCCGCAGTACGGTTTCCCCGCAAGGAGAACCGGCGGCGGCAAAGACAGGCGTTTCTCGGGAAATCCGCATACAGGAGCGGGAAGCACCCGGCCCGTCCATCCCGGCGGCCATCCCCGCGGAAGCGGCGGCGCCGGCAGAGGAGCCTCCCGCGCTGGTTTACCGGGAAGCGGAAATGACAGCTCCTCCGCAGGGCGGGGAAGAAACGCCGCCCACCCCCCCGGCGCCGGAAGCGGAGGAGGGACCCCGCGCCGTGCCTGCGCAGGCGCTCCCGGTGTCTCAGATGAGCATCCAGGCGGACGCGCCCATCCTGCTGACCCATCGGACGGAGGCGGACGCGCAGTTCTCCGCCGCCGCGAGCCGGGCAGCCAGGGATATCCGGGTGACGGCGGAGCATGAACCGCTCCGGATGACGCCTCCGAAGCGAGGTCAGCGCCCGGAAGCAAAGGCGGCAAAGCCCGCCGCGGGACGGCCGGGGCGCAGCGAAAGCCCTGTGCACGCCGCCCCGGAGGCGAAAGCGCTCCCGGCGGCAGCACCGGTCCCAGAAGCGGGAACTGCGCAGGAGCAGGCGCCGCTGGTTTACGCAGCGCCTGCCCAGGCCGCGGAAAGTCTCGCGGGGGAGGCGGCAGCAAGGCCCTCGCAAAAAGCACAGGACAATAAGAACGAAAGCCTGCCCTCCTGGGCGAAAGAACTGCTGGAGCAGGCGGGCGTAACGGATACGGCGCAGCAGGCTGCCGCCTTCAGCGGCAGGGTGAACGGCGTTTCCGCCGGCAGAACGGTCAACTGGACGGCGCCGGCAGCGGGAACTCCTTCCCGCGTACCCGGCATGGACGCCCCCGCGGAGCTGTCCTTCCGGGAGCGGGAGCATTCCGGGGAGACGCCCTACCGGCCTCCGATCAGCGACGCGGAGCTGCGGCGCACGGCGGACAGGGTCTATCGGATCATTGAGGAACGGCTGCGGCTGGAGCTGCGGCGCAGCGGAAGATAAAGGCAACACCGCACAATTCTGGTGCGCAGATTGCGCAGTCAGAATATTCGTCAGATTGTCTGAAAATCGCGGGGAATACTTCCTGTATTGGCCAAGATTTTCGGGCAATATGACGGAACATGATGCAAGCAAGATGTGTGCCGAGAACTAACGCGGTGTTGCCTAAACTGCGGTTTTGCGCAAGAGCATGAGAAGGAGGCGGAAGCAGGATGTTCGTGGGCTTGCCCAATCCCAATATACTGATCCCTCTGGAGAAGATGCGGATCACCAATCTGGACGCGAAAGCGCCTCCCAAATCCATCGAGGTGCTCTATAACCCCCAGAGCTATGTCCGCCAGAAATCCGTGAACTACATGAGCATCCCCCTGCTTGGTGCGGATGCGCCCATCGTGCAGTTCCAGAGCGGGGCCAACGAGGTGCTCACCTTCGAGCTCTTCTTCGACAGCGTATCCGCCGGCGCGGAGGTGGGCGGAACGGCGGCGGACCGCCTGCTGTTCGCGGCCAACAGCCTCCTGCCCACCATCACCGGTCAGATCGACGTGCGGGACTATACCAAAAAGATCACCGACCTCATGTATGTGGACAGCGATCTGCATCATCCGCCGGAGCTGAAGGTGGAGTGGTCGTCGCTCCAGTTCAAGGGCTTTCTGGCCCAGTGCGAACAGCGCTTCGTGCGCTTCGATGAACAGGGAAGACCCGTCCGCGCTTACCTGAAGTGCACCTTCATCGAGCATCGGGACATCAAGAAGCTCTTTGTCGCAAACCCCCTCAACTCCCCGGACACGACCAAGTATCACACCGTCCGGCAGGGGGATTCCCTCTGGTCCCTGGCCGCCGCGGAATACGGCGACGCCGGGAAGTGGCGGGTGATCGCCTCGGCCAACGGCATCGCCAATCCCCGCATCCTGCGGAGCGGGGAGACCCTGGTCGTTCCCGCGCTCGTGTGAGGAGGACGCGGCATGGACCAGGGGACCTACACGTATCTGCAGCTGGCGGACAAATACAAGCAGTTCGAAGCGCCGGGTTTTGAGATCCTGGTGGACGGGAAGACCCTGCCGCCCGGCAACTACTATATCCCCAGCGTCGATGTGGAGATCACCGCGGGCGGTTCTGTCGGCGGATGCAGCTTCACCATCGAGGGACTGTATAACTATGAAAAGAGCAAGTGGGAGAATGACGCGGCCAAGCTCATCAAGCCCGGCGCGAAGCTGACGGTCAACGGCGGCTATGAGACGCGCAAGGAAATCTTCTACGGGTATGTGGACGACTATTCTCTGGACTATTCCGCCGAAGGCTCCCCCAACATCAGAGTCAACGGGCTGGACGGGCTGGGCTATCTCATGAGCATGTGCGAGCCCATCTACGCCGGGGAAAAAAAGCCCAAGGAGATCGTGCAGGCCGTGCTGCAGAAAAGCCAGAGCGCCGGCTTCGCCAAATCCGTGACGGTGGGGCAGCTGACGGACTATGAGACGCCCGTCATCAAGGAACAGACGGACGACCTGAAATTCCTGCAGGTGATGGCCCAGCGCTACGGGGCGACCCTGTTTGCCGTGGATGGGGAGCTGATTTTCGACAACCTGGTCACCAAGACTGCGCCCATCCTGACCCTGACCATCGGCAAGAGCGTGAAGCGCTTTTCCAAGCGGGTCTCCCTGGCCCACCAGGTGGGCAAGGTGGAGGTCATGGGCAGGGATATCAATCAGAAGGCCGTTTCGGGCAGCGCCACCAGCGTGACCACGGGGGGCGAAGGGAAAACCGCGGCGGAATGGGTCAGCGGACTGAAAAACGCGGTGCTGCGGGAGCGTACGGAGTACGCCCGGACGCAGAAGGAATGCGAGACCCTGGCGCAGCACCGGCTCAACAGCATCGCCATGGGCTTCGTGACCGGGGAGGGGGAGTGCATCGGCATCCCCGAACTGATTCCCGGCCGCTATATCAAGATCGACGGCGGTGACGAGAAGACCAACGGCACCTATTTCATCACCAAGGTCCGCCACAGCATCTCCATCAATTCCTATACCACCTCCTTTGAAGTGAAGGGAGCGAAAGCATGATCGTCGAGCAGCTGCAGGCAGTGTCGGAGGCCAACGGCCGGGAGCTCGGACAGGGCAGCGTATTCAGCCTGACCCTCGCGACCGTCAAGGACATCAAGGACGACAAAAACCTCAACCGGGTGAAGTGCCTTCCCATCGACGCCAAAAGCGACAATGAGATGACCGATTGGTGCTATGTCATGGCGCCCATGGGCGGGAAAGAGAGCGGACTGTTCCTCTTTCCGCAGGTGGGGGACCTGGTGGTGCTGGGTTACCTGCGCAACGATCCCCACAGCGCCATCGTTCTCGGGAGCTACTGGAATTCGGAAACCACCGCGCCTTTGGCGGTGAAGGACGGAAAATCGGAGGATTACCGTTTCATCACACCAAAGAAAGTGGATATCAGCATCCACGACGAGGATAAAAAGCAGAAGCTCACCGTGACCATGCCCTCGGGCTCGGCGGTGGAGCTGGAAGACGAGAATCAGACGCTCACGGCAAAAAGCAAGGACGGCAAGACCCAGCTTCTGATGAAGCTCAAGGACGGCGAGGTGGAACTGACCGCCTCCAGCAAGATCACGCTGACCGCCGGCCAGGCCTCCATTACCCTGGAAAAAAACGGAAAGATCACCGTCAAGGGCAGCGACGCGATCACGGTACAGGGCAAGAGCGTGACGCTCAAGGCCCAGGGCAAGGTGGCCGCCCAGGGCATGGATGTGGAGGTCAAGGCCACCAAGGACCTCAATATGAGCGCGACGGCCAACGCCAGCCTGAAGGGAATGCTCCTGAAGCTGAATTAACGACGCTGCGGGCAACGCGCCGCACGGCAGGGAGGCGAAGAAGTTGAACGGAAAAGAGTTCATGGGGCGGGGGCTTCGATTCCCCCTGCAGATCGACCCGAAAACGGGGAAATTTGCCATGGTCAGCGCCGAGGAGGACATCGCGGAGGCCATCGGCATCATCCTCCGCACCGTCCAGGGAGAACGGGTCATGCGGCCGGATTTCGGCTCCAACGTGATGGACTACACCTTTTCCGCGGCTTCCGATTCCGAACGACAGAGTCTTGCCTTTGATCTGAAAACGCAGCTGAGCTATCTGGAACCCCGCATCGACGATGTGGAGGTGCAGTGCAGGGATGCCGACGAGCTGGAGGGGGCCATCGTCATCGAGGTCAGCTATCGCGTGCGCAGCACCAACAACCGCTATAACCACGTCTATCCGTTCTTCATGACGGAGGGCTCGGAGGGAGGAGACGTGATATGAACCGTCCGCTGCTGGATCCCAGGACCTCGGAGGAGATCAGGGAGCAGATCCGCGCCCTCGCCGCGAGCTACACCCCGGAATGGCGTTATGAGGGAACGGAGGACGACGCCGGCGCAGCGCTGGCGGAGCTTTTTGCGGAGATGTACGGCCAGAGCGTGGACCGCCTCAACGCCCTGCCGGAGAAGCTCTACATCGAATTTCTGAACATGATCGGTTATCGGGAGCCGGGCCCCATGCCCGCTGCCGGCACCGTGTGCTTCACCCCCCAGCTCAGCGTGGCGCAGCCCTTTACCGTCTCAGCGGGGACGCAGCTGTTCACGCCGGACGAGGAAGGGGAGAACATCGTATATGAGACGGAGCGGACGATCCAGGTATCTCCCGCCGTCGTCGAGGATATCTATTATCTGGATGGGGAAGCGGACAGCATCCGCCGTCTGGACCTCTCCCAGCGGCCCCAGCGCTTTTTCGAGCTCTCCGGCGAAGAACTGCAGCGCCACCGTTTCCTGCTGGCGGAAAACGATGTTCTGCGCCTGAAATGCCCGGCGCGCATCAGCGCGGTCTTCCGGCGGGAGGGCGGTCTCCAGGCGGAATCCGCCGGGATCCTGGCGGAGAAGTCCCTTCGCTGGACCTTCCGGCACGGAGAGGAGGACATTCCCTTCGACGAAGCGCGCCTGGAAAACGGCAGACTGGTCCTGGAAAAGCGGAACGGTCTCGCTCTGGAGGCGGACGAGGATGGGCGCATCTGCATCTCCTGTTCGGGCCGTCCCGGCGCGGAGCTGCTGGTGGACGCCGTGGAGATCGCAAGCGAGCCGCTTTCTCCCTGCCCGGCGGACAGCGTCTACAGCGGCGACATCCCCATTTTCGAGGATGAGGGCGGCTACTGCTTCGGCCGCCGCCCGTCGGTCTACAGCATGTTCTATCTCCGCTGCGACGACGCGCTGACGAAAAAGGGCGCCGAAGCGGTGCTGCAGCTGGACCTGGCTTTCATTGTGGATGAGCCGGAGGCGCAGCGGGTGCGCTTCGACTTCACCCAGCCCATCATCGACAAGCAGAGCGCGGTGGAGCAGAAGCCGGACGATGTGGCGGTCTCCAAGGTCATATGGGAGTATTATAACGGCATCGGCTGGAAGAACATTACGGTCACCGGCGACCGGAACCCCTTTTCCGCGAAGCGGGACGGCGCGCTGGACGTGCGTTTTCAGGTGCCGGAGGATATAGAGGAAGCGGAGGTCAACGCGGAAACGGGCTTCTTCCTCCGGGCGCGGGTGGTGGAGATCAGCAATCCCGAATCCACCTATCAGCGCTGGATCGTGCCTTTCCTGAAATCCGCCTCCTTCCGGTGGAACTACGGCGCCATGCGGAAACCGGTATGGTGCTTCTCGGAAAACAACGGGATCACCCGCATGATCGAGGATGCCCACCGGGTGACCAGCCTGGCCTTTCCCGCTCTGAAGCCCATGGCGGAGGAGCGCGGGGCCATGTATTTCCGCTTCAGCGCTTCCCCCCATGCCATGCCCCTGTCCCTGCGCTTTCAGGTGGAGGGCCGCGCCCGGCTGCGCGGGCAGCTGCTGTGGGAGTACTGGAACGGGAAGAACTTTGAACCCATACGGGCGATCGATCAGACGGAGCGCCTGCTGCACTCCGGCGAAATGTTTCTCTTCCTGCCGGAAAGCGTGCCGGAGGCGGAGCTGATCGGCGTCACGGGCTTCTGGCTCCGCCTGAGCCGCAGCGCCGCCGAGGAGGGCGTCATGCCCGCGGTAGCCTCGGTGACGGTCAACGCCGTCTCTGCCAGCCAGCGGCAGCGGGAAACGGACCAGCTGTTCGACACGGATATCTATGAAGCGGGGAAGCGGCTGCGCCTGCTCAACCTGCCCGTGCAGGAATGCCGGGTGTGGGTGGATGAGCTGGGCGGCATTTCCGACGCGGAGCTGGAGAGATTGAAAAAGGAAGCGCCGGACCGGCTGCGTCAGGAGTGGGAGGACCACAGCCTCCGCCGCTGCTGGGTCCTTTGGACGCAGGTGGAGGACCTGGCCCTGGCCGGGCCGGAGGAACGGGTCTTCACCCTGGACCCCTTCAGCGGCGTGATCGCCTTCGGCGACGGCCGCCAGGGGCGGGTGCCGCCCTCGGGAGACCACAACATCCGCGTGGAGTATTCCAGCGGCGGCGGCCAGCGGGGCAACGTCCCGGCGGGCACGATCCGATCCCTGCTGACGGCCCTTCCGCAGGTGAGCGACGTGCGCAACCTCACCGCCATGAGCGGCGGGACCGGCAGGCTCTCCCTGGAGGAGATCGAGGAGCGGGGCAGCCGCTTCCTGCATAACCGGGGCCGCGCCGCCGGACGGAGAGACTATGAAGAACTGGTGCGGGAGAAATTCCCCCAGGTGAACCATGTGCGCTGCTTCTCCGGCAGAAACGAGCGGGGGGAGCGGGCCCCCGGTCACGTCACCGTGGTCATCGCGGGCTACGGCCGCGGCGGCGAGGGGACGGAAGACCTCTGCGGCCGGGTCTACCGCTATCTGGCCGAGAACAGCTCCTGCTGCCTGGTGGCGGAGGACCGGCTCCACGTTTGCCCCGCAACGGTGCTGACGGTCAACACCGCCGTCACCGTGAAAACGGAGCGGCCCGAGCTGGCCGCGGAGACCCAGCAGGCCATCGCCCGGCGCCTGGAAGCGCTGATCAGCGAGACCTGGAAAAACCGCCCCATCGGCGAGCAGCTTCGCCTGAGCGAGGTGTGGAGCGTGGTGCGGGACACGCCCAATGTTTCGGTGATCGAACGCATCCTGGTGGAGGCGGCCTACGATCAGGAGGGGCGGCAGAAGCTGGCGGCGCTGGAGGCGGAAAGCGACTTCCCCTACGGCGTGGCCGAAAGCGGGATGCACCTGGTGAGTCTGAGCTGAGAAATCGTCCGGGAGGAGGGTGATCGACGATGCTGATATCGCGTGATCTGGACGATCAGCGTTTTGCGGATATCGTGCGGGAGGCGGAAGGTCGTCTGCCCTGGCTGTGTCCGTCCTGGACGGATTATAACGCCCACGACCCCGGGATCACGATCCTGGAGCTGATGGCGTGGTTCAAGGAAACGCTGCAATATGAGATAAACCGCATCGGGCCGGAGACGGAGCGCAAGCTCCTGGAGCTGACCGGAACGCGCCTGCGCCGGGAACGGGCGGCCCTGTGCGAGCTGGATATCCCGCCCCAGTCCCCGCCGCGCCCCGTGCTGTCGGCGCTGGAGACGCCGGAGGGCGTGGTATTCGAGCTGGCGGAGGAGATACCGAAAAACCGCCCCGTGCTGGAGCGCGTGCGCATCCGCCAGCCAAAGGGAAAGGGGATCACGGACGTGACGGAGATGCTCTCCGGTGCGAGCCTGCTCCAGCCCTTTGAATTCGGCGGGCAGCAGGGAAGCGAGCTGCTGATCGACTTTTCCGCGAAGCCGGAGAAGACGCTGCGTCTCTGGTTCGAGGTCCGGGAGCCCGACGGGGTGCGGAGGAATCCGCCGGACGAAAACACGGAAATGCCCCGGACGCTGGTTTGGGAGCTCTCCGGCGCGGGCGAGGTGACGCCCCTTGCGGACGATACCCTGGCCCTGAGCCGCACGGGGTATGTGACGCTTCCCGCCCCGGAAGCGTGGCAGGCGGGGGGAGACGGGTATTACCGGCTGACCCTCCGGCAGACGGAGGCGGGCTGCGAGGAGAAGGTGCGGCTGACGGACATCGCCGCCGACAAGTATCTGGCCGTGCAGACCGAGAGCCGCGCCAGAGCTTACCGTTTCAGCGTAAAACCGAAAAAGTCCTGCCGGGTGGAGCTGCGCAGCGCCCAAGCTAAGCGGGGCGAAGCGGCGGTGTTCCTCCGCACGGCGTCCGGCTGGCGGCAGGTCGGGGATTACCGCCTGCAGCGGGAAGCGGACGGCCTGAGCATCACGCTGGACGCCTCCGACGCGGCAGCCGGCGAAGAAGAAAACCTGCTGGTCGCCTGCCTGGACCCGATCTATCTGAAGGACCTGCTCTTTGACGCCGTGGGCCGCCCCGGCGAAACCTTCCGGCTGAATCTGGGCGGGAAAAGCGTCCTGACGGAGAACCTGACCCTCATCTGCCAGACCCTGTGCGAGGATGGGATCGTGCGGCCGGCCCTGTGGCGCTGCGTGGACGATCTCACGCTCTATGGGCCGCGGGACTGCGTGTTCCTCTGCGATCAGGCCAGAGAGACCGTGACCGTGGGCGACGGGGCCCACGGCGCGCTGATCGCGCCGGGCGAAGGGGCCGTCCTGGTGGCGGAGGAGCGGATATCCCTGTGCGGCGGGGGCAATATCCCCGCCAACGCCTCCCTGAGCTTCACCGAGGACGGCGAAACGGTGGGCAATTCCGCCGCTTTCGGCGGCTGCGCCGCGGAATCCCTGGCCGAAGGCCGGGGGCGGCTGCTGCGCCGGCTGGAGGATACGCGCAAGTGCGTTTCGGCGAAGGACTACGAGCGCCAGGCCATGCACACGCCGGGACTTCGCGTGGCGGGCGCCAGAGCGCTGCCCGGCTACAATGTCCGGCAGAAGCACCAGAAGGCGCAGGCCTGGGTGTCGGTGGCGGTGCTGCCCGCCGGAGACGTGGAAATGCCCGTGCCGGATGCCCGGTTCCTGGCGGCGGTCTCCCGGCAGCTGGAGCGCTGCCGCAGCGTCTGCATCCGGACGGAGGCAATCCCCGTTCGCTATGCGGGCTTTACGGCGAGCGTGTCGCTGCGCTGTGAGCAGAGCTTTCAAAAGGAGACGGCGGAGGCCGCCATCCGAAGCTTTTTTGCCCCCGGCGGAGGGCGCATCGGCGCCGGCGTCGGGCGGGATGAGCTGGCCGCGGTCCTGCAGAAGCTGCCCGGCGTTCTGCAGGTCGAGCGGGTGGAATTCCGGGGCATGGATCAGAACAGTTATCAGACCGCGGCGGGCGAGCTGACGGTGATGCCGGACACCATCCTGCATCTGAGAAGCGCGGCGGTCACGTTGGCAAAGGATAGAAGGTGAACGGATTGGGCGCAGGCCGGTCATATTGGCATCTCTCCGGCGCGGAGCGGTGGAAGGGCGGCGTCTTCCTGTCGGTGGAGCAGCGGGGCGACAGCCTGTACCTCAGCGATAAAGCGTTCGAGGGCGTGGCGTTCCTGTCGCCGCTGGACAGCGGCGAGGAGGATTTCCGCTGGGGAAGGGTAAAGCTGGAAACGGAGCTCCCGCCGGATTCCTCCGTGCGCATCTACGCGCGGGCCTCCGACGAGCCGGAGTGGGCGGCATGGCGTCAGATTTCCCCCAAGGCCAGGGGCTCGGAAGCCGCGCGGCTTCTCTTCGGGGAACCGAAGGCCGCCTCCGGCGACGCCTGGCTGTCGGAACGGGGACGCTGGCTGTGGCTGGCCGTCGGCTTCACCAGCGGCGCTGCGGAAAAGCCAAGGCTGGATGCGGTGAACATCCTGGCAGAAAGCGATCACATGGCGGATTATCTCCCCGCTTTCTATCAGGACCAGGACTTCACCTACCGCTGGCTGTCCATCTTTACCGCCATGCTCCAGGACCTGGAGGGGAATATCGAGCAGTCCCGCCGGCAGCTTTCCCCCGCAGCAGCGGACCCGGATATGCTGCATTATCTCGCCCACTGGCTCTGCGCGGACGGCAGCGAGCCGGAGCAGGAGCTTCGGCGGACCCTGCCGGAAGTCATCGAGGAATACGAGACCATGTACACCGTCAGCGGCATCCAGCGGAGCGTGCGCCGACTGACGGGGCAGACGCCCATGATCATCGAGCATTTTGCCGTTGATCCCAACGACCCCAACTGCCCCGACCCGGAGCTGTACCGCAGGCTGTATGGGGACGATCCCTACCGCTTCTTCCTGCTGCTGCCCCAGGGGACCTTCACCGAGCAGAAGCAGATGGAGCGATTTCTGGAACAGCTGCAGGAATTCACCCCGGCGGAGACGACGCCGGAGCTGGTGCTGCTGAAGCCCAGCGTCCAGCTGGACTGGCACACCTATCTCGGCGTCAACACGAAAATCGAAGAATATGTCACGGCGGTCATTAACGAGTCGGTGACCATCCAATACGATACGACGATAGGAGGAGAAGACCATGAGCGGTAATACGGATTTCTTCCCGCTGGAGCGCAACCGGTATTTTTACGGCAAGCTGCTGACGGTCCGGGATTTCGAGATCGAGCAGAAGTACACGAGGAATTCTTCCCAGCTGATGCGCCGGCTCGTCTACGGGGCGGGCGTGGTCTGCGGTCTGGGCGTCGGCGCCAGCGACGATTCCACGCTCCTGATCGAGAGCGGCATGGCCATCGACTATCTGGGCAGGATGGTCACCGTGGAGGAACCCATGCTGCGCAAGCTCCAGATGATCGACGGGCAGGAGACCCTGAAGGGAAGCGAGAGCGCCTATCTCTGCCTGGAATATCAGGAATCCAACCGGGAGCCGGTGAACGCCGTGGGCGCGGCTTCGGGGGAGAGCCGGCAGTACAACATCACGCGGGAGGGTTCCCATCTGTTCCTGACCTCCCAGGAGCCGGATTATCGGGCGCTGCTGGAGGCGTCGGGCAAGGAGAATGTCTCCGTCCTCTACACGAGCGATGAGCTGAGCCTGGTGCTGGCCGTGCCGGAGGCGGTGTGCGCGGGCCGGGAATTCACGGCGGAGCTGCTGGTGGTGAAGAACGAAAAGACGCCGCCGATCTTTTTCCAGCTGAGCGGCGACAGCGGCTTTGTGGACAGCGAGGACGGGCGCATCCACCTGGAATTCCGGGAGAGCCCGGAGGAGACCCGGCGGGTGTATCAGGTGGGCTTCCGCATGAAGGCCCGGCAGATGAGCGACCTGCAGAGTCCCTTCCTGCCCTCCGGCGGCGAGATCGACCTGGAGCTGGGCAGCCATCGCTATAAGAACTATGTGGAAGTGGGGGCGAAATGCTTCCTCTGCCGGGACAGCTATCAGCTGGCGGCCCGCAAGCGGCGGATGGACAACCTGGAGCAGAGGCTCAAGGGGCGGGACCTTCCCATCTATCTTGCCAAGCTGGAGCTGCTGCACTCCGCGGGGAGCACCTTCATCGTCTCGGTGACGAACCTGCCCTTCGCCCAGCGCGTCACCCAGGAGACCGGCTCCAGCGACGACGGCGGCCCCCGCACCGTGACCACCTCGGTGCGCTCGCTGGAATACTGGCAGAAGCCGGATGTGAAAGCCAACTACCAGCCCAGCACGGGGGCGCTGCACTTCGATTTCGGCATTCCTTCCCCTGAGCAGTATGACTATGCCGTCAGCCACGGCACCGTGGACCTGACCCTGCCCGGCGGCATGCGGGTCAACCGGAAGATCTATTCGGAGGAGATCCCCCACGGCCTCGGCCCCGGCACGGTGGACGTGCGCCTGAGCATCGAATTTGCCGACCACGGCTCGGGGGATGAGACGGCCCTGTGCTTCGGGAACAGCGAAATCTTCGTCAAGAGCAAGGAAAAGAACAACATCCCCTGGGTGGAGGCCGCCGCGGTGGTCTACCCCCGGCGGGGCACCATGCGCATCGGCCTGTGGCTCCATGACATGGTGGAGGGCAATCGCCTCACCGTCCACTACTTCGCCCAGAAGCCGGAGCGGGATACCAGCCGCATCCTGGCCCAGCGGCGCATCGGCCTGAGCATCACGCCGGAATTCTCCCATGTGGCCCTGCGGGGCACCATCCGCTTCCAGGCGGAGGTGACCGGCAGCGAGGACAAGAGCGTCCGCTGGTCCGTGAAAGAGGATAACGGCGGCGTCATCGACCACAACGGCATCTATCAGGCCCCCGAACTGCCGGGCACCTATGAGATCGTGGCCGTCAGCAACTCGGACGAGAGCGTCACGGCCAGCGCCTTCGTGATCGTCGAGTGAGCTTCCGATAAATAACCGCCGGGAAAGAGAGGCGAAGAAGATGGGATCGCTGCTGATCCGTGAACGCTACAAGGTCGTGCGCGTTATCGCCCTGGAGCCGGACTATGCGCTGCTGGAGGCGGTGGATATCTCCGAACGGGAAACGCCCTCCTGTCTGCTGAACCTTTACGAGGGGCAGCTTCTGCACCGGTATGCCCGCATCTGCACGGGCATCAAAAAGGAGGACTGCCCCGCTTTCCGGGGAATGTTCCTGGAACAGGGAACGCTGGTGGCAGCGTTCGACCGCGGAAGCGGCGAGGGCATCGACAGCCTTTTTTACCGGGGAGACCGTTGGGAATGGCGGGACAGGCTGGAGTATGCGGAGTTCATGCTCCATCGCGCCCTGAGCTTCGCCAATCTGCCGCCGGAGGTGGGCTGCGCCGCGCTGCTGTCGGAAAACGTGCTGTTCGATCTGCCGAACCGGCGGGTGAATACCCGATGGATGCTGAAGCCCATGGAGGACATGAACCCGCGGGAGACCGCGCTCCTGGCAGCGGATCAGGTCAGGAAGATCCTGCCGCCGTCCGTGAAAGCCGGACCCGAGGAACAGCGTTTCCTGGATCAGCTGGCGGGCGGGGAGTTTCCCAATGTGGTGGCGCTGTACGGCCGCTGGCGCGAGGCCAGGGCCGCGATCCTCGCGGAACGTGAGGCGTTTGAGGAGAAGAACTTTATTCGCCGCGGCCTGATCCTTCTGGGCCGCACGATCCGCCGAAGCGTGGGACGGGGAGGATTGGGATGAACGTCAAAAGAAGCTGGTTATTCTTCCTGGTGATGCTTGTGCTCGCTGCCTGCTGCATCCTGCTTTTGGCCGCGGGCCCCATCACACGGGCGATACATACGATACAGGGAACGCCGGAGGACTGCGTCTGGCAGACCGTCGGCGCGGGGGGTGGAAAGATCGCCGCCGCCGCGGGCTGGCGGGATGGGAAACTGGCGCTCCGCTATTTCACGACGGACGGCAAGCTCCTGTCCGAGCAGACGGCGGAGCTGCCCGAGGAGATGGAGGGCGCTTCGGCGGCGAAGCTCCTGCCCGTGCGGGAGGGGCTTGCCTATGTGGGGCTCTACGGCCCCAATGCCGAAAAGCTGTATCTATATCGTTTCAGCGCCGGCGAGGAGGCGGACCGCCTGCTCGCATTGTCCTGTGCAGGGGATTCTTTCCAGGAGAGGATATCCCGCACGCAGCTTTCCGAACTCACGATGGAGGACGACGTCCTTTCCTTCGCCGTTCGCACCGACCGGAATCTGGAGCTCTATCTCTGCCGGGAGACCGGCGGCCTGGAGCCCGCCGGAACGGCCAGGTGTGCGAATAAGAACAACGCCTTGACCGTGTTTGCTGCGGAAAACGGCACGCTGCTGATCGGCGGCCGCGACGCTCTTTCCCTGAAAACGGCTTCGGATGCCAAGGACGGCGGCAGGACGGGGGATGCGCTCGTCCGGGGTCAGACGGTGACCCATTTGACACAGGGCCGGGGAGGATGGTATTATGTAGATGGCATCCGCCTCGAGCTCTGTTTTGCGGACAGCGCCCTGAGTGCGACCCAGCGGATGCTCCGGCTGGACACGGTCTGGAAGGACCTGCCCCGAACCCTCACCAGCCTGGCGCTGACGAGGGAGGAGAGCGCCCTGATGCTGCTGGACGGCTCGATCCTGACTGTCACGGACGGGGAAGGAATGCGGGAGCTCCCGGGGATCCTGAGCCCCAAACCCTCCAAAGCGTGGCTTGGGCTGATTGGCTACGCGGTGCTTGCCCTGGCGGTCGCAGCGGCGCTGTGGCTGCTGCTCTGCGGCCTGCGCCGCGGCTATGCGTCCCTGGTGGTATTTCGCGGCGGCATTTTTGTCGCCGCCGCGCTGGGTTGCTTCACCGTCCTGTATTTTATCTGCCTGATCCCCATGCAGCGCGCCTCCGCTCTGGAGGAAAAGGAAGCGCTGTTCCTGGGCGCGTTCCGCAGCGTGAAGGCCGAGGGGCCGATGAACGACGCGGAGGATATCTGCCGGATGCTGGAGGGATCCGGCGCACTGCGCAATGTCCGCGGCGTGGTTGCCGAGGACGCGGAGGGTACCTGGCGCATGTCCGGCGAAAGTCTTGCTTCCCTGGATAAAGCCTTTTCACCCGCCCTGGCGGAGAGAGCGCGGTTCGCTTCAACGGCTTCCTCTGTGCATCCCGACTGGGGCTCCGCCTCGGAGCTGCGCAGCGGTGAAATCCGCTTTGCCCTATGGTCCGGGGAGCGCTGCCTGAGCATCCTCGCGGAAGATGCCGGCAGGGCGCAGGGCGTCCGCCTTTTCCGACCGCTGCTGCTGTGCTTTGCCGTTCTGGCCTGTCTGGCTCTGCTCATTCTGCTTTCCATCGGCGTGGACCTGCGGCGGATATCCAGAAAAATGGAGGATATCTCCCGGGGCGGCGTGCCGGACCGGCTGATCCTCCGCACCGGGGACGAGCTGGAGAGCATGGCGACCACGGTGAATTCCATGGGAGCTTCCCTGAAGGCCCAGGAGGAGGCGCGGGAAAGCCTGGAGCATTCCTACCGGCGCTTCGTGCCGGAAAAGGTCCTGGCCCTGCTGGGGAAACAGTCCATCCGGGATGTGGACAAGAGCACCTTCGCCGCAAGACGGATGGCGGTGATGACGGTGTGGTTCTCCTTCCCCGAATCCCTTTACACCGATATGAACAACAGCCGCCTTCTTTTCGACAGCGTCAACGAGGTCATCGAGCGGACGGCGTCCATCGTGGGGCGCAAGGGCGGAACGGTGTTCCACTTCGCCTACAACGGCTTCGATGTGGTCATGGACGAGGAGGGCGAGGCGGTGAGCACCGCCGTCGCCATCCAGCAGGAGGTGCTCAGCTTCAACGAGCTGCGGGCAGCGGACCGGCTGCCTGCCGTGACGCTGCGCATCGCGCTGGACAAGGGCGACGTCATGCTGGGCATCGTGGGCGACACCTCGCAGATGGAACCGACGACCATTTCCTCCAGCCTTTCCACCGTGCAGGAGATGATCGAGCTGTGCAACCGGCTGCAGGCCGGCATCCTGTGCACGGAGGCGATCATTTCGGACCGGCAGGACTACGGCAACCGCTATATGGGCAAATGCATCGTGGGCGACCGTCCGGTCCGGGTCTATGAGGTCTTCGACGGGGATGAGTTCGGCGTGCGGCGGGGAAAAGCGGCCTCCTTGGAGGATTTTTCCCAGGGCGTGTACGATCTCCACAGCGGGGACGCCGCCGGGGCAAAGCACCGTTTCCTGCAGCTTGCCCACGATTATCCCATGGACGGCGGCGCGCGGTACTACCTTTACCTGGCCGACCGGCTGGAGCATGACCCGTCGCTGCCTTGCATCCTGAACGCGGACATCGGCGGAGGAGGAATGTGACATGGCGTGGGAAGAACTGCTGAAGACGCAGGGACCCCGTGAAGACGGCGCGACCGCACCGGCGCAGACGGAAACAAGGGTCCGGGAGAGCCTCATCCGCCAGGCAGCCGCCATGGCCGGACAGAACGTGGGGGAAGACCCTGCTCCCGCCGAAAATGCGGACGACGGCGAAACTATCTGCCGTGACGGATATGTGCGCCGGAGCCCGGTGCAGGTCTATGGGACCGCGGCGGATTACAATGCCCGGCGCATCCGCCGGCTGGTGACGATCGTCGGCGGCATTGTCCTGGTTGCGCTGGTGGTGCTGGCGCTGGTAAGGTCCGGGCTGCTGCGGTTCTGATAGGGCAAGCGCGCCGGGGGGAGCCCGGGATGCTTCCTTTTGGAGGACTCTGTATTGAACTACATCTTTTTTCAAATAACCCGCGCCATCGGGGTGTTTTTCCGCACGCTCCGCGCCTTCTTCGCCAGGAAGATCATGGGCGTCGGGGCCCGGCTCCGGAGACTGACGAATTTCTCCCGTCATGCGACGAAAGCGGCGACCTCCTCTCTGCAGGGCGTGATGACCGCCGCGCAGAAGCCGACGCAGCCGTCGGATTATGTGGAGACCGGGCGACTATATATCTCCAAAGCGCTGATCGTCCGGGTCCTGGTCGGCCTTGTCGCGCTGGTGCTCATCATTTATTTCGTGATCTGGCCCTTTGTCCTCAGCCGTTTCCTCACCGCCCGCTTTTACGAGGAAGATAAGCGGGTCAAGGATTGGAGCGGCCGCGTCATCGTCTATTCCGACAAGAAAAAGAAGCTGCCCCTGTTTTCCGGCCGCCTGGAGGACGGCGTGCTTCAGGGGGAGTGCAAGCAGTATGACCGGGAGGGCGTCCTGCTCTTTGAGGGCCAGCTGCGGGACGGACAGCGGACCGGCAGCGGCAAGGAGTATGAAAACGGTATACTGACCTATGAGGGGCAGTACGACGCGGGTTATTTCAGCGGCCGGGGCAAGCGCTACGCCGACGGCCAGCTGGTGTATGACGGACAGTATGACGCGGGGATGCGTTCCGGCAGCGGGACGGCCTATGAGGACGGGACGATCCTCTACCGCGGGCAATTCCTCGACGATCTCTATGAGGGCCGGGGCAAGCTCTATCAGAACGGCGACCTCTGTTATGACGGCGGTTTTCACGCCGGCGTGCCGGAGGGTTCCGGCACGGTGTATGCGGACGGAAGACTGGTCTTCGAGGGGCAGTTCGTCAACGGTCTGTACGAAGGCCGGGGCAAGGAGTATGTCGGCGGCGTCCTCCGCTACGACGGAAGCTTCCACACCGGCGTTCCGGAGGGGACGGGAACGGCCTACTATCCCTCCGGCAGGATCGCTTATCAGGGCTCCTACCTCGCGGGCAAGCCCGACGGGCAGGGGACCAGCTATGGAGAAAACGGCCGCAAGACCTATGACGGCGGCTTTTCGGAGGGAGAACCCAGCGGCCTGGGCACGCTGTTTTTCGACGACGGCAGCCAGCTGGAGGCCACGTTTGAAAGCGGGCAGCCCACGGGAACGGTGGACTGGAAGAAGGACGGATTCCTCTATTATCGGGGCCAGTGGGCAGAGGACGGACCCGCCGGTTTCGGAACGCTGTACGGCAAATCGGGGAAAAAGCTCTATGAGGGTCCCTTCCGGGGCGGCACGATCGACGGATACAGTCTTCTGAACGATTCCCCGGAGCAGCTCCGCAGCGCTTTCTGCGAAAGCGACGTGCGCAGCGAGAGCGTGGGCGACGGCTACCGCATCCTTGCCCGGGAATTGGGGATCGCGGCGCTCTGCACCTTCCAGACCGAGGATCAGCCCTCCACGATATACCAGATCTATCTGTCCGCGCCGGAAAAGGACGACTGGGTCAGCATGATGCCCGGCATGGCCCACACCCAATCCGTTCCGTGGCCGGAGGGCGCGCTGCCGCAGCAGCGCACCATCCGCTTTGCGGGGGAGGTGGGCGTCAGCGTTCCCGCCGGGTCCTATTTCGCGGAAAACGCGGCGGTCGGCGACCGGCGGATCACCGCGCTTTATACGGATGAAACGCGCAGTCAGGCAGCGCTGCTGACCTGGGTGCGCTCGGATGTGACGCCCACCGCCCTGGACTGGGGCAGCGGCGACGGTGACGGCAGCCTGGAAGGGTTCCTGGGCTCCCTGGACGGCATGGACAGCGGCGCGGGGGCGGACCTGGGCGGAGGCGCGGTATTCGGCTCTGAGAATCCCGACGGCGCCTTCGAGGGGATCGCCGGAGCGGCGGAAGCCGCGAGCCTGACGGATGCGATGCTCCGCTACTGGGAAATGACGGAGCAGATGAACGCCCTGAACGAGGCCAGCGCCCGTATCGGCGTCCTGCTGGAGGACGCCAGGGACCTGTCTTCCAAGGGCCTTGCCTCCGATGAATACGGCGCGTCGCTGGAGCAGGCGCAGCTGGAGCTGTCCGGTCAGATCGAGGCGTGCCGGACCGAGCAAAAGCGCGCGGAGCTGCAGGCAGGCGACCTGGGCGTGAAGAACCTGGGGGATTATGCCCTGTCGGAAATGCTGGTGGATTTCGATCCTTCGGAGCAGGATGTCGCCGCGCTGACCCTCGTTGCCACCGCCTATGCCCAGGCTACCGGCAGCGAAGCGGACGCTTCTGCGGTGCAGAACGCGGTGAAGGAAGGGCTGCTGGACCTGATGGACGCCTACGGCCAGGTGAAGCTGGCGATGGCCCGCTATCAGGCATTGGAGACTTCCACGCGGAACCAGGCGAGCGCCTACGCCATGGGCGTGGGCTCCAAGGACGACTGGTATCGCGCCATGAACGATCAGACCCTGGGACGTGGGGAGCTCTGCTCCGCGCTGGCTGCGTATTCCCGGCTGGCAAGCGAGTTCAATCAGTTGACGGGAGGCTGGGTATCCCGCACCTTCGGCTGGCATTGGGGCGTCTTTGAACCGCTGTTCCTGGCGGAGATGCTGCCGGTGGAGGTGTTTGTCGGAAAAGCCGAGGAGGCAGCGGCGAAAGCGGGCGCGGAGGTGCAGACCGCCAAAGCTGCCGCGAGAGCTGCCGATGCAGCCGTTCAAACCGCCGCTCTGGCCGTCGTGCGGGCGGAGGGAGCCGCCCAGGCGGCCGCCGAAGCCGCCCAAAAGGCTTCTGAGATCGCGCAGGAATCCGACTGGGCCGCGGAAATGGCCGAAAGAGCCGCGCAGAGAGCCGCCGAGGCCGCGCAGGTGCTGCCCGCCGTCCGGGAAGCCGCCGAAGCTGCGGCAGCTGCGGCGGAAGAAGCGGCGCAGAAGGCTTCCGCCACGGAAACGTCAGCGGTCACCGCGACGCTGATCGCCGAGCGTACCGCCGGCGCCGCCAACTCCGCAGAGGCTGCACCGGAGGTGCCCAGAGCGGAAGCCGCTGCGGCAGACGCCGCGGCAGCTGGGGCAGAAGCGGTCAGGGCCGCCGAAACCGCTGCGAAAGCGCAGGCTGCGGCGGAAGCGGCGGCAAAGGAAGCGGAGAATGCCGCGGAAGCTGCGTCTGCGGAGGTCGCAAATGCGGAAGCGGCAGCGGCAGAGCAGGCAGCGGCTGAGGAAGCCGCCGCTGCGGAGCAGGCTGCGGCGGAAGAAGCAGCGGCCGGGGAAGCCGCGGAGGAAGCGGCGGCAAGGGCCGCCGAGGAGGCGGCAGAAAGAGCCGCCGCGGCAGCCGAAGCGAGAGCGGCAGCGGAAGCCGAGGCAAGAGCGGCAGCGGAAGAAGCGGAAAGAGAAGCCCGGGAAAAGGCGGAAAGAGAAGCGGCGGAGGAAGCTGCTGCCGGTGAGGCGGAAGAAGACGACGCCGGGGAAACGGACAACCGGGATGAGGCGGAAGGAGGGGCATGACGTATGGCGGATTATACGGCATTGACCGAGGCGGGAATGGCGATCGTGGAGCTGCTGCGCGACAATCTGACGCCGGAACCGCTGGGCAATCGGGAACTGATCAATCTGTGCTCTCCCCACGAAAGCGAAAACAACCAGTTGACGCTCTATCTCTATCATATCGAAGAAGAAGCGCATAATCTCTCCGTCGGCTACTACAGCGTGGACAACTCCACGGAGCGGTTTCGCCCTGCCCGGTACACGCTGCATTTCCTGATGACGCCGCACTCAAAAGCGCCGGCCCAGATGAAGGAAGCCGACCAATACCGCATCCTGGGTGCGGCCATTCAGACCTTGCGGGACAATCCCGTGGTGCCCCAGAAATACCTCAGCGGTTCACTGGCCGCCGAGAATACCCAGCTGCATGTTTCCATCGACAGAGTGCCCATGGAGCAGCTGCTGAAGATATGGAACAACACCTCGAAGGACTATAAGCTGTCCATGGTGGTGTCGGTGACCGGCGTGACCATCGACTCCAGGCTCGAACGCCGCGTGCAGCGCGTCACGGAGGTCGTCATCGGCACCGGCGAGAAGAAGGGAGAGCCCGCATGATCCGGCATGCGATGAGCGCGGCGTATCTGCTGCGGGACGGGTTTACCGGCAGAGTGCTGACGGACGGTTCGTCCACCCGCTGCCTGCTGGACGGCAGACCCCTGTCCAGGCCTTTGTGGAAGCGGGAGGGCTATCTGATCCTGACGGACCTGGACGGAGGGGAACACCTCCTCCGGATCAGCCGAAGGGGATATCGGGACGAGCTCGTGAAGATACCGGCGGGGGAATTCCGCCCGGTGGAGGACACCATCACCCTGAAGCCCGGCCCGGGCTACCGCTTCCCGCAGGAGACGGTGCGCGTGACGCTGACGCTGCGGCGCGGAAAAGACCCGGCGGCGGGAGACAGCGTCTGGCTGGGCCTTATACAGCGTTCCCGGCTCAAGCTGGCCCAGGAGAAAACGGAGAACGGCGACGGGGAAGCTCACCTGTTCTGCGACGGCATCGCCGCGCAGCTGCCCATCCCGGGGCATTTCCTCATGGCGGGCGGAAAGACGGCGGAGCTCGTGTATCTCCGCTCCCTGCGGGGGGAAACCGGCGCGTTCGTCCCGCCCCTGACCCAGACGCACAGCCGGGGCACGGAGCTGATCCCCATGCAGTCCTACGCTGCGGACGAGGCGGGCAAAGTACAGGTGCTGCTGCGCGAGCCCGGCAAGCTGACGGGCTTCTTCGGCGGCAGGGTGTTTGAAGCGGAGCTGCATGCCGGCGCGCAGGATTTGGAATGGAAAACGGAGGACTGAACGATGGCGAATCCCGTAGTCGAGACTGCTCTTTGCCAGTGCGTTTTCGGCGCGGCTCCCTGTCCGCTGCCGGTCTCCTCGCAGCAGACGGTAAAAGCCATGGAACTGAAGGTGGCGACGATCATGGACAACAAGCCGCCCACCTTCGGCATGTGCAGCTGCCCCAATAATCCCGCGGTCATTTCCGCCACCGCCGCCAAGGCCGGGGTGTTCACGCCGGCCCCCTGCTCGCCGGCGATCCCCGCCCCGTGGGTGGTGGGCGTGCCCTCCATTCTGGTCTGCGGGAAGCCTTTGCTGAACAACACGACCAAGCTGATGTGCATGTGGGGCGGCATGATCTCCGTTTCCATGACGCCGGCCCAAACCATTCAGACGCCTTAGAGGTAAAAGTGTGGATATGACGGAGCTCAGCAGGGTGGACGCCCTGCGTCTGGACAGCGGCTATGCCACGCAGGGAGAGCTGCTGCGGGATATCATGGCGTGGCTCGATCTCCATCTGTATTACTACTACGCCCACCATCAGTGGCTCGGCCCCTCCAGCGAAATGAAAAACCTGCTGGGGCTGGTAGTGACGCGGGAGGAATTCGAGCACAATCTGACCAAGGCGGCCCAGCGGGGCCTGCCTGCCGAGCTGAGCCCGGCGGAACGGGAGCAGATCGACCTGGCCATCACCGCGATCCGCCTCCGGCTGGAGAAGACGACTGCGTCGCTCCCCCTGCGGGAGCTGTTTGAGCGCTTCGGTCTTGATGAATTCGAGCGAAAAAGCGTCGTGCTGGCCTATCTGCCGGAAATCGACCTGAAATACACGAAGCTCTTTGCCTATCTGCAGGATGATATGACGCGGAAAGCGGCGGGGATGTCCCTGTGCTGCGAGCTGTTCCTGCCGGAGGGGGAGGAGCTGGCCTCCTGCATGTCCCGTTTTCACAGCGGCGGATTCGTGCGCCTTTTCCAGCCGTCAGAGCTGGAAAAGGGCCTGCTGGTGCTGCGGAGGGAAGCGGTGGAATTCCTGGCAAACGGCACCGTGCGCGACGGGGACGCCTATCGGCTGTTCGACGCCGCCGCCGCGCGGGAGAAGCTGGACCCTCTGACCATCCAGGAGGACGTGGCCAGGCAGCTGGACGCCGCCTTTGTCTATCCCGGCCGCTGCTGCATCCGCCTCTCGGGTCCCCGGGGCGGCGGAAAACGCTTCCAGGTGGAGCATCTCATGGCGCGGCAGCGCAGGAGATGCGTGTTTGCCGATCTGGAGGGGGACAACTGGCGGGAGACGGCGCAGAGCGCCTCCCTGGCCGCGGACCTGACGGACGCCTATCTGTGCCTCTATCACCTGGACCGGAAGGACGAGACGGGGCAGACCGTCCCGCCCCCGCAGAGCATGCTGGAGGAGCTGGAAAGGCTGGAGCTGCGGCGGGACAAGCGGTTTTTCCTCTCGCAGCTGGCGTCCCCCATGCGTCTGAGGACGCTGACGGTGGAGCTGGAGCTGCCCCAGGCAAGCGAAACGGAGCGGCTGACGCTGTTTGACAGCGTTTTGCGCGAGGCGCGGCTGACGGGGTGCACGACGGAGGAGCTGGCGGCCAAATTCCGCTTCAGCCCGCGGCAGATCCGGGTCGCCTGCGAGCAGGCGCTGGGTTTGGCGCGGCTCAGCGGCGCAGGGGAGATATCCGGCGAGCTGATCCATCGCTGCTGCTACCGCCAGGCGGTCCACCGGCTGGGCGAATTGGCGACCCAGGTCAGGCCGGGCTACACCTGGGACGACGTGGTGCTGCCGGAAGCGCAGAAGAATCTGATGAAGCGGGCCTGCGGGCACATCCGCTACCGCCATCTGGTCTCCTCCCGCTGGGGCTTCGCCCTCCGGGTGGGCTACGGCTGGGGCCTTTCCATCCTGTTCGCCGGTTCGCCGGGAACGGGGAAAACCATGTGCGCCCAGGTGATCGCTCACGAGCTGAATATGGAGATCTACAAGATCAATCTCTCCCAGATCGTCAGCAAATACATCGGCGAGACGGAGAAGAACCTCCGCGCCCTGTTCACCGAGGCGAAGAACGCCAGCTGCATCCTGTTTTTCGACGAATGCGACGCCCTGTTCGGGAAGCGCAGCGAGGTGAAGGACGCCCATGACCGGAACGCCAACGTGGAGGTGGCCTATCTCCTGCAGCAGATCGAGGAATACGACGGGGTCTGCATCCTTGCCACCAACCTGATGGGCAATATCGACGCCGCGTTCATGCGGCGCATCACCTATGTGGTGCATTTCCCCTTCCCCGAACCGCCGGCCAGAGAGGCGATCTATCGGGGCCTGCTCCCGGCGGACGCGCCGGTGGCGGAGGATATCGACTGGCGTTTCCTGGCGGAGAAATTCGAGTTCTCCGGCGGACATATCAAAAACATCGTCCTCTCGGCGGCCTTCATGGCGGCGGGGGAGGGCGCGCCCATTTCCATGCGGCATCTTCTCCGTGCCGCGGTGACGGAAATGAAGAAGAATGAGATCGTCGTCGTGCGGGAGCAGCTGCGGGAATATGCCGATCTGCTGGATGACGCGCAGGGCGATTGAGCGGACCAATCCTGGAAGAGGTGAAAGCGTGAAGCATGGAGCGTTGAGGGCATGTCTGTGCCTGCTGATCCTGGCGCTGGTCGGAAGCGGTCTGGTTTCCGTCCGCGGCGCGGACGGTGCACGGGAGCGGAGCGAAGCTTTCCCGCCGGCGGCCCGGAGCCTGCGGCTGCAGACCGATGCGCAGACGGAGGACGGGGAAGACCCCGCCGTTCCGGAGGAAGAAAGCGAGACCGGGGAAGCTTCCTCTCCCATCAGGCTGAGCAGCAGCATCGACCGCAGAGCGCCGGCGGCGGTGCTGGGTGTACTCTTGATCTGCACGCTGTACTTCGTCCTGCTGCTTCGGCTGCGGGTGCTGTCGCCGCTGCATAAGCTCACGGCGATGACGGAGCAGCTGGAGGAATTGGACGCGGAAGAGCTCCGGCGCCGTGCGGAGGAGATCACCGGCGAACCGGGGCAGTCGGCCCGCGCCATCGCGGCTTACGCCGCCGCGGGCGAGGATCGGACCGAGGAAGAACGCGCTGTTTCCGCAGCGGAAAGCAGCTATAAAATGGGCGTGGTGGATGAAATCTGCCGCTCCCTGCTGCCGCAGCCTCTGAAGGAGAACACGGCGAGCATGACCTTTGCCCTCGCCGGGGACATCCAGCAGGGCACGCGCCGGAACTGCGCCTTCTACGACTATTTCTTCCTGGATGAAAACACCCTCTGCCTCGTGGTGGGGCAGGTGCCCGGCAGCGGCATCGCGGAGGCCATGTTCACCGTGGTGGCGCAGACCGCCATCCGCAGCCGCCTGCGCATGGGCAGGTCCCTGATCGAGACCATGTCCGATGTGAATTCCCAGCTTTATGACCTGAGCGGGCGGAATTCCGTGAGCGCTCTGGTGGGGGTCCTGAACACCGTGAGCGGGCAGTTCAGCTTCGTCAATGCCGGGGGGACCGTTCCCTTCCTCATGCGCAGCGAAGCAAGGTATGAATGGCTCCGCACCCCGGTCTACGCGGCCCTCGGCGCAAACGAGAGCGTCACCTACCGTTCGGAAAAGCTGCGGCTCAATCAGGGCGACCGGCTGTTCCTTTACACCGCCGACCTGGGGGAGATGGAAAACCGGGAGGGGGAGAAATTCCGGGAACAGGAGCTGCAGAGCGCCCTCAACCGCAGCCGGAGCAAGACCCGCAGCATGGAAGAACTGCTCCGCTACATACAGGATGAGGCGGCGGTGTTCTGTGAAAGCGGCGTCGACGTCCTCAGCTCCGCGGGGCTTGCCCTGGAGTATAAGAAGGGGAGCCGGGATTACGTCTATATCGTGGTGCAGGGAACGCCGGAATTCGCGCCCACCGTGACGGAATTCATCCGCAAGACCCTGGAGGAGCGGGGCGTCGTTCCCAAAAACCGGGCGAAGCTGCTCCTTTTGGCCGACGAGCTGTTTGCCCTCTGCTGCCGCGTGTGCGCTCCGGGGGCGGATATCAAGGCGGCCTGCGCTCTGATGCCGGAGGAGAACACGGTCCATCTCCGCATGTTCGCGCCCATGGGCGGCAGAGACCCTCTGGAAACCAGGGATAACCCGACGGGGGAAAACGCGGCGAAATATATCCGCACACACACGCGGAGGGCAACCTTTGAAGCCGGCACAGACCGGGATATGGTGGAACTTGTGTCCGAGTTGCCCTGCTAGGGAAACGCCGCGGGATTCCCGGCACGCAGCGCCGGAATCATGCGGTATTGCCCTGGAATTGCGTAGCGGTCCGAGATCGTAAGGAATAGGGGAGGAACCGGGCGTGAAAGAGAATGAGAGAGAGAATCGTCGCGAGAGGCGAAAAGGACAGGAGAAGATTCGAAAACGAAAGGGCGGCAGGCGTTTCGGCTGGCTGCTGGCGGCCCTTGCCGTTGTGGCGCTGGCCTGCCTGATCTTTGCCTGGCTCCATCGCGGGGAGCTCATCCTGAGTCCCACGTATCTGATCGAATCCACCAGCGAGATGACCTTCGGGGAAAACGGACAGACCGTGGTCATCGACAACGGGAAGCTGTCGGTGCTGGTCCTGGACGCGGAGGGAAAACTGATCCGCCGATATGACGGCGGCAGCGATGAAGCGCCGTTTTACTACGCCGCTTATGCCGTGCAGGCGCAGGACGGCAGCATTTATGTGGCGGACCTGAAGTACGGCGACCGGGGCCTGCTGATAGATTGGGAGCGCATCATCCGGCTGGACGGAGATGAAAGCCGGGTGGTCTACATGATTGATTATTCCCTGTGGGCGGAAGAAGACACGCCCATGCAGTACGGGCGCATCCTGGAGCTGCAGGCATATGAGGACTCCGTCTATTTCCTCGTGGATATGGGAAGCAGGATCGATCTGAAGCAGATCGGATCGGACGGTACCGTGCGGGATATGGGCTCCGTCCCCGCCGAGGGCGTGAAAACGGACGCCTCCTATGACGTCAAGACCGGACAGGTCGTCGTGATCAGCCGAAATGGCCAGGTGACGGTCTACCGCCTGGAGGACGGATCGGCCCGCCCGGCGGAGCTGGACAGGGAATGGATGCCCTTCGATATCGCTGCCCGCAGCGGTCAGGTCTACTACACGGAAATCCAGGACCTGGTGGTTCGTCATTTCCCCATTGACGATCCCGCTTCGGACCGCATGTTCACTTCCCTGGACGATATCCTGTTCAAGCTGGATGTATCCCAGGATGGGCAGAGCCTGCTTGCCACCAATCAGGCCGGCTTCTACCGCCTGTCCGTGGGGCCGGACGGGGAGTGCGCGTCGGAAGACTATGTGGACAGCGCGCTCATCGCTGATTTTTACCGCTCGATCATCACCTGGATCATTCTGGCCGTCGGCGCCCTGCTGTCGCTGTTCCTGATTCTCCGTTTTCTGCGCTTCCTGATTCCCCGTATCGCGGAAAACGAAACCGCCATGCGCGCCATCCTGATCGTGCTGGCCTCCCTGGCGGTGGCTTTCATCGTGTCCACGTCGCTTCTGAACAACCTTCTGACCAACAGCACCGACGCCAGTAAGACGCAGCTGGACCTGTTTACCCAGCTCCTGCTCTCAAGGATGGACGTGGATACGCTGAAAAAGATCGACGGGCAGGAGAATTTCAACGACGAGAACTTCAATGCGCTGCATGAACAGCTGTCCGGACCTGTGAAGCAGAGCTATGCCAACGGGCAGTATTACTATTTCGTCATCTACCGGGAGCGGAACGGATTCCTCCGCGCGGTCACGGACTCCGAGAAATCCAGCCCCTGCTGGACCCCGGTCTATGAGAATGAGGGAAATGAATACGCCGATGTTCTGCACACCGGGGAGAGCGTCGCCGTGTCCGAGATCAGCGCTTACGGCGCTTGGGCCTTCCAGCTGACCCCCATCCGGGATAAGGACGGCAGCATCATCGGCCTGCTGGAGGTGGGGCAGAGCCTCGCCGCCGTGGAAGAACGCCAGAACGAGCTCAAACGGGAAGTGATCGTCAGCACCGCCATCGGCACCATCGTTGTGGCCATGCTGCTGATCGAGCTGGCTTTCCTGGTGGGATTCATTCAGAAGAGAAAGAAAGCCATCCATCCGGACACCACGGATCTGGTTCCCGTGCGCAGCATCATGTTCCTTTCCTATCTGGCGGACGCCATGCAGGACGCCTTTATCGCCATCGTGTGCAGCCAGCTCTATGAAGGCGGCCTGCCGGTGCCGGATGGCGTGGCCATCGCTCTGCCCATGTCCCTGCAGCTGCTGATGATGGCCCTGTTCTCCCTCCTTGCGGGGCGGCTTACGGAAAAGATGGGCTCCCGGCGCAGCATCAGCCTGGGCATGGCGGTCCAGTTTGCCGGCTTCCTGATCTGTCTGCTGATGGGCAATTACTGGGGCCTCCTTCTGGGCAAGATGCTCATCGGCTCCGGCATGGGGATCATCTATGTGGGCTGCAACACGGTCTCCGCCACCGGCGGCACGGAGGAGAAGGTCAGCGCGGCCTTTGCCGGCGTCAGCGCGGGCACGCTCTCCGGCGTCACCATCGGCGCGGGTCTTTCCTCCGTCCTGCTTGCCATGGGCGGCTGGCATCTCATTTACCTGGCAGGATGCATCATTGTGGGCATTGGCTTCCTTCTGGCGGTGACTTCCGGCAACGTGATGCCGCTGAAAAGCGCCGCGGAGGTCCCGGAAACCGGAAGGGTGCGCCTGCGGGATTTCCTTTTCAGCCGCCGTGTGCTGAGCTTCTTCGTCCTGATGCTTCTCCCGTTTATGATGTCCCTCTCCTACCGGGAATACTTCTTCCCCCTGTTTGCCCAGGAGCACGGGATCGACGAGGTCCGCATCGGTCAGATCTATCTGCTCTGCGGCATTATGGTCATCTATGTGGGGCCGGCGCTGTCGTCCTTCCTGCTTCGGAAGCTGGGGGCGAAAAAGAGCGTGGTGCTGGCAAGCGCCGTGGTTGGCCTGGATATGCTGATCTTCATCATCCATCCTTCCCTCATCTCCGTCATCATCGGCGTCGTGATCATTTCGGCAGTCACCTCCTTCGCCTATACCTGCCAGTACACCTATGTGGAGCAGCTGCCGGAGAGCACGGCCTACAGCGAGGGACGGGCCATGGGCGTCTACTCCGTGTTTGAAAGCCTTGGCCAGACGGTGGGACCGGTCGCCTACGGCTCGCTGCTCACCTTCGGATACCAGAAGGGGATCGGCATCTTCTGCGGGGCGATGTTTGCATTGATCGTGCTCTTCCTGCTGCTGCAGTGGAATAAAAAGAAAGTCAAAAACTGAGGAGACTGGATTATGGAAATCAGTCCGATCACCAGCGACGACATTACGCAAATCATATCCCTGACCATGGAGCATCTGACCCGGGGAGACTATGTTGCCGATATGATGAGCCAATCGGCGCAATCCGGGAATTACTTCGGCTTCAAGGTGGAGGAGGACGGCGAAATGAAGGGCTTCCTCACCTATAAGCGGGGCATCGAATTCACGCTGCCCCACCCCGAAATGCTGGAGGAGATCAGCAGCCGGTTCCCGGAGAAGGAGGTCTTCACCGGCGACTCCTTCTATGTGGACTCGTCGCTCCGGCGGCGAGGGATCGGACGGGAGCTGATGCGCCTGTCCAGGGACCGGATGCTGCAGCAGGGCGGGCGCTATTTCCTGGAAGAAATGTGGGTATATCCCGATGGGAAGATCCCCGCAAAATCGCCGACGGACAACTTCGGGGAGACCGTCTACGAGAGGCTTGTTCCCGGCTTTTACCGGGAGCTGCACCGTTACGGGATGTGCTGTCCCGTTTGCGGCGAGGACTGCCGCTGCGGCGCGTTCGTTCGCGTGCTGGAGCTTAAAGGAGATTCGGAATGAAAAAATCGACCAGGCACAGCCTGAGCCGCAGGGTCACCTTGATCCAGCTGGCCCTGATGATCACCATGGTCGCGATCCTGGCCGTATCCAGCTATATGGTTTTTCGCAGGACCTATCTGCGCTTTTACAACCAAAAAGGGCAGGATATCGTGCGCATCGTCGCCGCTCAGACGGACTGGGAACAGCTGGAGCATTTTGCCGAAACGGGAGAACCGGACAGCTATTCGGAATCCCTCACCGAGTTTTACAATTCGGTCAAAATGAATTTCACCGGCGTCGGCTACCTTTATCTGTTCGTGCCCGGAGAAACCAGCTTCACGTACCTCATCGAGGCGCAGACGCCGGAGGATGATCCGGAATGGGTGGCCCATTGGGGCGACATTTTTGAGTACACGTCCTATGAATATGAGAAGCTCCTGCCGGATGTGCGCGCCGGAAAGCCTTCCACGGAGATCATGTTCATGGAAACGGCACTGGGCGCCGGCATCGAGACCTGGGCTCCGGTCTTCGATGCATCCGGGAATGTCCGCGCCATGGTGGAAGCGGACTATGAGCTCACCGACCTGGAAAAGGAGATCGACGCCTTTGTGCTGCGCATCGTCCTTTTCATCCTGTTGTGTACGCTGGTCTTCCTGACCGTCATGTTCCTCTATATGCGCCGGAGCATCGTGCAGCCCATCGTGCGGCTCAACGCCAGCGTCGACAGCTATGAGCACGGGGATTTCGACCTGCAGCTGGAGAAATTCCGGACGGACGACGAGCTGCGGAACTTGGCGGTCTCCTTCACCGACATGACCCGGCGCATCGACGCCTATACCGAGGAGGTCGCCCGCGCCACGGAGGAGCAGGGAAGGATCAGCGCGGAGTACAATGTCGCCAAGCAGATCCAGACCGACATCCTGCCCAGCGAATTCCCGGCCTTCCCCGAACGGAGAGACTTCGATATCTATGCTTCCCTCTATTCCAGCCGGGAGATCTGCGGGGATTATTACGACTTCTTCCTGATCGACGAGGATCATCTGGCGATGGTGCTGGGGGATGTGTCCGGCAAGGGCGTCCCCGCGGCCATGTTCATGGTCATCGTCAAAACGCTGATCAAAAACCGGGCGCTCCAGGGCTTTTCGCCGGCGGAGGTGCTGCAGAACGTCAGCGAGCAGCTGGTGGAGGGCAACAACGCGGGCATGTACGCGACGGTATGGCTGGCGGTCCTGGAGCTGTCCACCGGAAAGGGGATGGCGGCCAACGCCGGCGCGGAGCATCCGGTGCTTCGCCGGGCCGGAAAGCGGTTCGAGCTGCAGGAATACCGCCATTCGCCCCCCGTCGGCGCCATGGAGGGCGTCCGCTTCCGGGACCACGGTTTTCAGCTGGAGCCGGGGGACACTCTGTTCGTCTACACGGACGGCGTGAAGGAGCCCAGAAACAAGCGGGAGGAGACCTTCGGCACGGCGGGCATCCTGGAAGCCCTGAACCGGGAGCCGGAGGCCACGCCCAGCGTGCTGCTGCAAACCATGAAGACCACCATCGACAGCTTCACCGGCGAAGCGATTCAGGCGGACGATATAACGATGCTGTCGCTGAAGTATTACGGGACGGCGAAGCCGTCGGACGAGTGGAAATAAGGCGCGTCCGGAAAGGAGAGGGAAAATATGCTGAAGATCGACAAAACCGCGGAAGGCGAGAAGGTCACGCTGACTCTGGAAGGCCGACTGGATATCAGCGCCGCGCCGCAGCTGGAAGCGGAACTCAAACGGGCGATGGAGCATACGACGGAGCTGATCTTTGACCTGGAGAAGCTGGATTACATCTCCTCCGCCGGGCTGCGGGTGCTGCTGCTGGCGCAGAAGCAGATGAACAAGCAGGGGCGGATGCGCCTCATTCACGTGGGCGAGACCGTGATGGAGACGCTGGAGATCACGGGCTTTGTGGATATCTTTTTTATCGTCGAATAGAGAAGAAGACCTGTCAATGATCAACCGCCTGCCGCCGACGGAAATTCACTGCTTGACTTCGGTATTCATTGCTGTTATAATGCCCTCCGTAAAGTGAATAACCGCCGCAGGTGACCTCCCTCATGGGGGAGGCTGAATAAGGAAGCGGGTGAGAATCCCGCACGGAGCCGCCGCTGTATTTGGCGAGCCGAAGCCACGATGTCACTGGCCCTTGGGCTGGGAAGACGGCTTAGGTGACGACCCATAAGCCAGAAGACTTGCCTGCGCCGCGTCTGCATCCCCCTCCACGGACTTTTGGAGCTTGGGCGCCCCGGAGCATTCGTTGCAAGGCAATTGTCTTGTTATTTGTTTGTCATTCGGGATACATAGGCTGCTGAAAACGGACTGCTGCCGCATTTTGCGGTAGCAGTTTTTTGTATGCGGCAGCACCGCGCAAGGTTTTTGCGCGCGCCTTGGCTTTCCTTATACCGTTCCCGGAGCGCTTTGCGCTCCTACGGAGTCTCCGCCAGGGCACGCCGGAAATGCACGGTGCTGCCGTTTTTTCTTTTGCTCGAGGCGGAGAGGGCGACGGAGAGGGAGCAGACCCGATGATGTTTGCGCGTTCATTCAATTTAGATAAAATCCAGAAAAAAGGAAGGAAAGAAAGAATGAAACGAATCCTGGCACTCATCCTCTGCGTCCTGATGCTGGCCGCGCTGATCGCTGGCTGCAGCGGGAAAGACGGCGGCGGCAGCACGCCCGCCAACCCCGGAAGCTCCGACAGCGGCTCCAACGGCGGCTCCAACGGCGGCTCCAAGCCCGCCGCGGAAAAGGTCCTGAACTTCGGCCTGGAGGCCTTCTCCGACGGCCTGATCAACCCCATGAACCAGACGAACACCGCCTGGAACTGCATGCGCTACGGCGTAGGCGAGTGCCTGTTCAAGTTCAGCGACAGCATGGTTCCCGAGCCCTGGCTGGCCGAGTCCGTGAGCTCCAATGACGACTTCACCGTCTGGACCATCACCCTGCGCGACGGCATCAAGTTCTCCAACGGCGACGCCCTGACTGCCGGAAAGGTCAAGGAGGCCTTTGAATGGATCCGCACCGAGGGTCCCAACGGCACTGCTTCTCCCCAGAAGTATCTGCCCTATGAGGCGGAGATCGCCGCGGACGACGCTGCCCGCACCATCACCATCACCCTGCCCAAAGCGGACAACAACCTGCCCGGCAAACTGGCCTACCCCGCCATGGAGATCCTGAACGTCTCCGCCACCACCGACTTTGACTATCACGCCATCGGCACCGGCCCCTACATGGTGAAGGAAGCCAAGCCCCGCGTCGGCTACACCATGGTCAAGAACCCCTATTACTACGCGGACGTCCCCTATGACACCGTGAACATCGTCTTCCTCGGCCTCGAGGCCAAGGCCAGCGCCCTGCAGGCCGGCCAGGTGGACCTGGTGGAGAACGTCTCCATCCCCTCCAACATCGCCCTGATCCAGGCCGACAGCAACCTGACCTACGACAGCGCCCCCGGCGTCCGCACCGCGTTCAGTTGGATGAACATGATGGAAGGCCGCCCGCTCAACGACAAGGTCCTGCGCCAAGCCATCCTGATGGCCATCGACAATGAGACCATCTCCAAATCCAACACCATCGGCGGCATGTACAAGGCCGGCTTCTCCGTCCTGCCCAGCAACCTGGACTTCGGCTACAACAACCTGAACAATCCCTACAAGTATGACCTCGAAGCTGCCAAAAAGCTCCTGACCGACAACGGCTACACCTATGACGGCGACAAGCTGATGAAGGACGGGGCGCAGGTCACCCTGGTCTACTACTCCTACGACGGCCGTCTGCTCAACGAGATGACCGAGTCCCATGAACTCTATCTCAACGCGCTGGGCATCAAGGTCGAGCTGAAGGAGTCCACCTCCGGCGACTGCTGGGATCAGATGGGCGCCGGCAACTTTGACCTGTGCAATAACAACTGGACCACCGTCGGCACCGGCGACCCCACCGAGTATATGTACAACTGGTATTCCACGGCCGGCGACGCCATCAACTTCAGCCGCTATTCCAACCCCGAATACGACAAGCTCTACGACGAGTACACCTCCAACTTTGACACGGCCGCCCGCAAGGAGATCATGCAGAAGATGCAGCAGATCCTGATTGACGACGCGGTCGCCATCATCGACGGTTACTGGTCCAGCTCCTTCGCTTACAACAACAAGACTGTCGGCGAAGCACACATCCATACCGCCGACTACTACTGGCTGAGCAGCGAGATCAAGCCCGCCGCCTGATATTCGGCACATACTTTTCCGGTTCTTGCGGAAAGGGCGCTATGCGCCCTTTCCGCTCCCGTTTCTTATTAACGGGAATACTCTGCTGTATGGGAGAGATGGAAATTGAGCAGAAAACAGCTCGCGTCGCGGCTTTTGCAGATGGTCATCGTGCTCATCGGCATCAGCTTTCTGACGTTCCTACTGACCTTCATTTCCCCGGGCGACCCTGTTCGGAATATGTATATCTCCATGGGCATGGTCCCCGACGAGGAGATCATCGCCGAGACCCGCGAGGCGATGGGCCTCAACGACCCCTTCCTCACGCAGTATTTCCACTGGCTCGGAAACTGCCTGAAGGGGGATTTCGGTACTTCCTTCTCCTGGAACAAGCCGGTGGTCTCGCTTCTGGCCACGCGCATCTGGCCGACGCTGAAGCTGACGCTGTGTTCGCTGGTGCTGATGCTGATCATTGCCGTTCCGCTGGGCGTCCTCTCCGCGGTCCATAAGAACAAGTTCATCGATTTCTTCGTCCGGGTGATCACCTTCTTCGGCGTATCTCTGCCGAACTTCTGGGTCGGACTGCTGCTGATTCTGTGGTTTGCCGTCCGGCTGAAGCTGCTGCCCGTGGTCTCCTCGGGCGGCGACCTCAAGAGCCTCATATTGCCCTCGGTGACCCTGGCCGTCGCCATGAGCGCCAAGTACACCCGCCAGGTGCGCACCGCCGTGCTGGAGGAGCTGAGCTCCGACTATGTGATCGGCGCCCGCGCCCGGGGCGTGAAGGAGAGCAAGATCCTCTGGGGCAATGTTTTCCCCAATTCGCTTCTGCCGCTGATCACCATGCTGGGCCTCTCCATCGGCTCCCTGCTGGGCGGCACCAGCGTCGTCGAGGTCATCTTCTCCTACCCCGGCATGGGCAAGCTGGCGGTCGACGCCATCACAACGCTGGACTATAACCTGGTGCAGGGCTTCGTGCTCTGGGTGGCGATCATCTACATGGTCGTCAACCTGCTGGTGGACATGTCCTATAACTACATCGACCCGCGCATGCGGCTGAAACGGTGAGGTGCGCAGTATGGAAAAGAAAAAGAACAAGTTCCTGAGCAACAAGGTCTTTGTGATCTTCGGCATCCTCGCCATCCTCATCTGTCTCGTTGCGGTCTTCGCGCCGCAGATCTGCGGCGACGTGGACCCCACGGCGGGCAATCTGGCGGAGGCCATCATGGCGCCTTCCGCCGCCCATCGCTTCGGCACCGACAAAATGGGCCGCGATATTTTCGCCCGGGTCGTCTACGGCTCACGCTCCAGCCTCTCGGGCACGCTGATCCTTGTGGCGGTGATCCTGGTAGTGGGAACGATCCTGGGCATCATCTCCGGCTATTTCGGCGGTTGGGTGGACGCCGTCATCATGCGCATTGCTGACATGATGATCGCCTTCCCGGGCCTGGTGCTGGCCATCGCGGTGGCCGGCATACTGGGGCCCAGCATGCGCAATGCCGTCATCGCCATCTCTCTGGTTTCCTGGCCCAAATACGCCCGCCTGGCCCGCAGCCTCGTCATGAAGATCCGCCACACGGATTTCGTCGCGGCGGCGCAGGTCACGGGCTCCAAGACCGGGTACATGCTCTGGAAGTATATGCTGCCCAACACCATCACCACCCTGGTGATCACCGCGGCCACGGATATCGGCTCCATGATGATGGAGCTGGCCGCCCTGAGCTTCCTGGGCTTCGGCGCTCAGCCGCCCACGCCGGAATGGGGCAAAATGCTCAACGACGGGCGTACGCTGATCCAGACAGCGCCCTGGACGATGATCTATCCCGGCCTTGCCATTTTCATCACCGTCGTGGTCTTCAATATGCTGGGCGACGCGCTCCGGGATATTCTGGATCCGAAGACGGAATAAGGAGGGGATATCTATGGCTTTGCTCGAAATCAAAAACGTCGATATCTCCTACGGCAAGCGTGTTACGGTCAAAGACTGCAATCTCACCCTGGAAAAGGGCGAGATCTGTTCCATCGTGGGCGAATCCGGCTCCGGCAAGACAACGGTCATCCGCGCCGTACTGGGCCTTCTGGCCGGCGGCGGGAAGGTGACGGCGGGAGACATCATTTATGAAGGACGCAGCCTCCTGAAGCTCAGCGACAGGGAATGGCGCGCCCTCCGCGGCCACGATATTTCCATGATCTTCCAGGATTCCGGCGCCATGATGAACCAGACCCGGCTCATCGGCAACAGCTATGTGGAATATATCCGTACCCATGAGAATATCTCCAAGAAGGAAGCATGGGCCAAGGGCGCGGAGATGCTGGGCCGGATGCGTCTGCCGGACCCGGACCGCATCATGCGTTCCTATCCCTTCCAGCTTTCCGGCGGCCAGCGTCAGCGGGTGGGCATCGCCATGGGCATGACCTATCAGCCCCGGCTGCTGCTGGCGGACGAGCCCACCTCCGCTCTGGACGTGACCACCCAGGCGCAGATCGTGCGCCAGATGATGGAGCTGCGGGACGAATACGGCACCAGCATCATCATCGTCACCCACGACCTGGGCGTCGCCTCCTACATGGCCGACAAGCTGGTCGTGATGAAGAACGGCGTCATTGAGGATCAGGGCAGCCGTGAACACATTCTGAACGAAACGGACAACGCCTATACCAAGAAGCTGATGGACGCTGTGCCGAGCTTGGGAGGGAAACGCTATGTTTGACGAAAAAGACCTGATCCTGGAAGCCAGGCATGTCACCCGGCGCTTTCCCTCTGCCGGCGGGCGCGAGCTGGTGGCCTGCAACGACGTGAACCTGAAGATGTACAAGGGGAAGACCCTTGGGCTCGTGGGCGAGAGCGGCTGCGGCAAAAGCACGTTCATGCGCTTCCTGGTCTGGCTGGACCGCCCCAGCGAGGGCGAGATCTGGTATAGGGGCAAGGACATTACGAAGATCAAGGGCAAAGAACTGTGGCAGATGCGGCAGCATGTCCAGATGGTGTTTCAGGACCCCTCCACCTCCTTCAATCCCAAGATGAAGATCCGGGACATCGTCTGCGAGCCGCTGCTGAATTTCGGCAGGATCAAGCCCTCAGAAAAGAACGCGAAGGCCCGGGAGCTGCTGGAGCTGGTGGAGCTGCCCGGCGATTTCGCCGACCGCTATCCCCACAACATGTCCGGCGGCCAGCGTCAGCGCGTGGCCATCGCCAGAGCCCTGGCCCTGGAGCCGGAGATCATCGTCATGGACGAGGCAACCAGCGCTCTGGATGTGTCCGTGCAGGAGACGATCATCGAGCTGATCACGAAGCTGCAGCGGGAAAAGCAGATCACCATCGGCTTTATCTGCCACAACCTTGGGTTGATCCAGTCCTTCGGCCACCAGATCGCGGTCATGTATCTGGGCAACATCGTGGAGGTCATGCCCGGCGAGGGCATGGCGGACATCTGCTGCCATCCCTATTCCAAAGCCCTGCTGGATGCCGTTTTCGACACCAAGATGGATTTCAGCAAAAAGATCGAGCCCATCAAGGGCGAGCCGCCCAGCCCCCTGGATGTGCCAGCCGGCTGCCCCTTTGCCGATCGATGCCCCCATTGCATGGAGGTCTGCCGTGAGACCCGGCCTATCCTGAGGGAGCTGGAGCCGGGCCATGAGGTGGCCTGCCATCTCTTCGAAGGGAGGGGTACTGCGTGAAAAAGGCCATAGCCTGGCTGCTTCTCCTGGTCCTGTGCCTGAGCCTGGCCGCCTGCGCCGGAAGCCCGGACGCCCCGCAGACGCCGGAAAAGCCGACGCCTTCGGATACGACGCTCCACAAGATCGGCGTCATCGTCTACAACACCGGGGATGCGGAGGTCATCGGCTTCCGGGAGTATCTCCAGGGCTATATCGAGAGCAATTTCGAGATGGTACAGTTCGTCTATTCCGGTTCCATCAGCTCCCCCGAGGAAGAACTGGACTTTATTCAGAAGGCCTGCGACAGCGGCGTGGAGGGCTTCATGTCCTTCCTGACCTACGATCTGCAGGCAGAGGTGGCGCTGTGTGAGAAAAATCACGCCTATTACCTGCTGGCTTCCGGCACCGTGTCCGACCGGGATTTCGACGCCGTGGCGGAGAACCCCTGGTTCCTGGGCGTGTTCGGCCCGGGCAAGGCTTATGAGTTCCAGGCCGGCGCGGATCTGGTCCGCTGCTTCACCGAGCAGGATGTGGGCAACCGTTATTTCATCCTCTCCGGCGGCGCGAGCCTGGGCAATGAGATGCATTATCAGCGCACCTTCGGCATCCTGAACGCCCTCGCCGTCGCCTATGGCGTGAGCTTTTCCAGTGCCCGGGAGGAACTGGCCGCCACGGACAAAACGATCACCCTGGAGACGGACAATCTGACGGTTACGATCTGCCCCGGCTACATCGTCTTCGATGAATACCTGGAAGCCGCCAAGGCTGCGTTTGCCGCCGGAACGTACGATGCGGTGCTTTCCGTTCTCCCGCCGGAAGAGATGATCTCCGTGATCGGCAAGACGCCCCTGGCCGTCGTGGACAGCTTCCACACCCGCAATCTCCAGCTGTTTACCGACGGCTCCCTGCAATGCGTCGTAGGCAAGTACAGCTCCATGGTCGGTCCGGCGTTTGCCCTGATGCTCAATGCCGTCACAGGCTATGCCGACGATTTCCGGGAAAACGGCAGGGCCATCGAGGTCCGGCAGGGCTTCTGGATCGCCGACAGCCAGGAGGATTATATCGAGAAGTACACCCTCTCGCAGAGCGATTCCATGAACGCCTATAACTTTGACGATCTCTCCCACGTCCTGCGCATCTATAACCCCAATGCCAATCTCAATGAGCTTGTAGCCCTGGCGGAAGCCTGCTCCTACTATGCCGTGCAGGCCCGGCGCAGCGCAAACCCCGGATAACGGAAATTTTTCGACCAAAGCCCTTGACAACCCATACACCCTGGGGTATTATGGTTTTGAAAATGAGAATAAATTGAGAATAGAAATCACTTTCTCAACTTGAAAGGAAGAAGAAACCATGAAAAAGAGCTATAAGATCGAAGTCGACTGCGCCAACTGCGCCAACAACATGGAAGAAGCCGCCAAGAAGACTCCCGGCGTGAAGGACTGCACTGTCAGCTTCATGACTCTCAAGATGAAGGTGGAATTCGACGAAGGCGCGGATGCGGATGCCGTCATGAAGCAGGTCTACGCCAACTGCAAAAAGGTCGAGGACGACTGCGAAATCTACCTGTAATCACATCGAAGCCTGAGGCTTCGATGTGAGGGAGAATTGCGCTCCGCTCCCCGCAGGCTCCCTTCGGGAGCCCACAGTACGCTCCGCGAGAGGTATTTTGGGGCAGAAGTGAATTCCGCCCCAAAATGGATTCCGATTTATTCGTGGCTTGCGAGCCACGAACTCTGCGAGGCCATATCTTGGACAAAAGGCCGGTACGTTGCCGTGCCGGCTTTTTGCATGAAAAGGAACGGTTTCTATGAACAAAAAGCAGAAGCGCCTTTTGTGGCGCATCATCATTGCGGCGATCTTCTTTGTGCCTCTGTATCTGATCAGCGAGGAATTCGTCAAGGTCGAGCTGCCGAATTGGACCCTGCTGATCCTGTTTCTGATCCCCTATCTGCTGGTGGGCTACGATATCCTGCGCAAGGCGTTCCTGGGCATCAAAAACGGCCAGGTCTTCGATGAAAACTTCCTGATGACCGTAGCCACCGTGGGCGCCATCGTCCTGGGCGAATACGGCGAGGGCGTGGCGGTCATGCTCCTGTACCAGATCGGCGAGCTGTTCCAGAGCTACGCCGTGGGCAAGAGCCGCCGCAACATCACCGAGCTCATGGACATCCGCCCCGACTACGCCAATATTGAGGAAGACGGCGTCCTGACCCAGGTGGACCCGGACGAGGTGGAGGTGGGCAGCATCATCGTGGTGCAGCCCGGCGAAAAGGTGCCGCTGGACGGCGTGATCGTGGAGGGCTCCTCCAGCCTGAATACCAGCGCCCTCACGGGTGAGAGCCTGCCCCGCAAGGTGGAGGAGGGGAGCGAGGTCCTTTCCGGCAGCATCAACATGTCCGGCGTGCTGAAGATCCGCACCACCACGGAATTCGACGAATCCACCGCCTCCAAGATCCTGGACCTGGTGGAGAACGCCGCATCCCGCAAATCCCAGTCGGAGAACTTCATTTCCAAATTCGCCCGCTACTATACCCCCATCGTCTGCTATGCGGCCCTGGCGCTGGCCATCCTGCCGCCCCTTTTCGTCATGCTGACCAAGCTGGGCATGGCAAACTACGCCACCGTGGGCCAGCTCTGGCGGGATTGGGTCCTCCGGGCCTGCACCTTCCTGGTCATCAGCTGCCCCTGCGCCGTGGTCATCAGCATCCCCCTCAGCTTCTTCGCGGGCCTGGGCGGCGCCAGCAAGCAGGGCGTTCTGGTGAAGGGCTCCAACTATCTGGAAACCCTGAGCCAGGTGCGCGTGGTGGCCTTCGACAAGACCGGCACCATCACCAAGGGCAATTTTGCCGTCACCGCTGTGCACAAAAGCCCCATCGACGAAGCGAAACTCCTGGAATATGCGGCCCACGTGGAGGGCTTCTCCTCCCATCCCATCGCCGCCAGCATCCGGGAGGCCTACGGCAAGCACATCGACCGCAGCCGCGTGACGGACCTGGAGGAGATCAGCGGCCACGGCATCAGCGCGAAGATGGACGGCACCAGCGTCGCCGTGGGCAACGACAAGCTCATGGCCAGGCTGGGCATCGATTACGAGCCCTGCGACGAACATGTGGGCACCGTGCTCCATGTGGCGCTGGACGGGGTCTACTGCGGACATATCGTCATCTCCGACGAGATCAAGGAGAGCAGCAAGGCGGCCATGGAAGCCCTGCGGAAAGCGGGGGTGGAGAAGACCGTCATGCTCACCGGCGACGCGGAGAAGGTGGCCGCCAAGGTGGCCGCCGAGGTGGGGTTGACGGATTACCGGGCCCAGCTGCTGCCGGCGGACAAGGTCGCCTGCGTGGAAGAACTCCTGAAGGAATGCGCCGGCAATAAGCGCCTGGCCTTCGTGGGCGACGGCATCAACGACGCCCCCGTACTCTCCCGCGCGGACATCGGCATTGCCATGGGCGCGCTGGGCTCCGACGCCGCCATCGAGGCTGCGGATGTGGTGCTCATGGACGACGATCCCATGAAGATCGCCAAGGCCATCCGCATCTCCCGCAAGTGCCTGGGCATCGTGAAGCAGAATATCGTCCTGGCCCTGGGCGTGAAGCTCATCTGCCTGCTGCTGGCGGCACTGGGTATCGCCAACATGTGGATCGCCATCATTGCCGACGTGGGCGTGATGATCGTGGCCGTGCTGAACGCCATCCGCTGCCTCTTCGTCTCAAAGCTGTAAGCGGAAGCGCTATGCTTCCATAAAGATTTGCGCGTCTGCGCCCCGGAAAGCCGGTTCTTTGCCGGTTTTCCGGGGCGCGCTGCTGCTTTTTGGGGATGGAAAAACCCGCCGGGGGATGGTAGAATAGTCTTCAGAAGAAAATAATACTGATCTTCCATCAAACGATTGAAAAATCGTTTGATGGCTGCGGTGAAGTCTCCCCGCAGTTTTCCAGCCCTTCGGCTGGAAAAAGATCGTATTGCACTGCAAATCGCCTCGCATACCATG
>JAEEGK010000572.1_pt1 | contig 91762 bp, 79 predicted proteins | sample 8958771 | NCBI WGS metagenome assembly JAEEGK01 (sample SAMN16246547, study PRJNA631951) | gut metagenome | biome: gut microbiome; feature: rumen; material: SC-attached | host: Bos | place: Iran: Karaj | collected 2018-10
TGCCTTACTACACAATGTCTCCTACATACTCCATCTGCTCCGTTCACGGATACCTCCCCGGCGAAGTAAAAGCTTGCCCTGAGTGCGGCGGCCCGACCGAAACATACAGCCGTATCACAGGTTACTACCGTCCTGTTAAGAACTGGAACGACGGTAAGCTCCAGGAGTTCAAGGACAGAAAGACATACAACACATGCGAGTCTTCAATGAAGCCCAGAACAGCTACTGTTACGATCAGCAAGGCAGAGGAGAAGGAACTTCCCGAGCTCAAGCCCGTTGACGGTGACGCTATCGGAACAAAGCCCATGCTCTTCACAACACACACATGCGCTAAGTGCAAGGCAGTAAAGGCTATGTTCGACGAGCAGAGATTCGACTATGAACTCATCTATGCTGATGATGACGCAGAGCTCGCAAAGCAGTTCGACATCGTTAACGTTCCTGTCCTCATCATCCCTGATGGCGACGGCGTAAGAAAGTACACCGATGTAGGACCTATCAGACAGTATGTCAACGAGTGCAAAGGTATTAAGTCTTAAGGACTAAGGTGTTATAAAAAACAAAAGCTCCCGCAGGTTCCGGCCGGCGGGAGTTTTATTATTTTAAAATACTTCATTCTGTAACGGATTTTTCGCACATTTTTAACCAATTGTCTAATATCCCTGATATAATCTAGAGTGAAGTAATATTGGTTTTTCTTTTGATGAAAGTAGGTGGCCAACTATGAGTAGTACTTTAAGAATTTCACGCGGCTTTATTGCTGCATTAATCACGCTCTGCGTTTTCTTTACATGCCTGCCGTTCGGAAGGACCGTAAATGCAGATACCAATCCGACGGTTTATTATTTCTGCAAGGAAAATATTGATAGCGAGAATGTAATCGTCAATACAGGCAGCGTCCCCGAAGGGCAGTTCTGTTTTGCTGTTTTTGTAGATGGCGGGGATACACAGCATCCGTATACGATCGAGCAGTTTATTAAAGACAGTTACAACGATGAATCTGAAGAAAACAATATACCTGTTGTCGTTAACAATGGTCTTATCGTTGCAGGGGGTCTGTCTGATTTAAGATTTGTTCTTCTCGGAAGCGGCAGGGCTCAGTTTAACGGATATGCTTATTACTCAGAAGCTGATAATGCATTTACTGGAGATAAGAATGACTTAGGTGCTATTGAGTCATACATAAATAGTTTAGGCGATATCCAGGACGATTATTCGCTTCTTGTATTTGGGAATATGACTGTCAAAGAGCCCTCTACCCTTAATGAAGTTAGTGTTTCAAGCAATGGCGTTTTAACTATCAACCATGCGGGCAACGACGGCCATACTGAGTTTACTGTTAATAAACTGAAGATTTCAGGTGCCGGCAAAGTGGTGATCAATGGCGGCGCCGAGCCTAATGGTCTTAATATCCTCAAAGAACTCAGTGCTTGTGACGGCAGTCTTACAGGCGCTGATGGTTCTGTTCTCCTGATTGAAAACGGAGCCAAAGTTAACGGCGGAATTTTGCTTTATGCTTCTGACGGCACGACGGCTGAAACCGGAAACGGATTTGAAAATGTTACTTACTTGGCTACTGAAACCTATTCTTTCAGACCCACCGGTTATGATTCTCCCAGATGGGTTAAGGACGGCGATCCCGGCCCTCAGGATCCTGCGGGAATCTATGTTGCATTCAGCGATGATCTCTTCAGTTCTTATACATACCAGTATGCAGGCGGAGAGACTACAGAAATTCCGCCTGAAGGAAATATCGCACCTGTCGATGCAGACAGCATTACTATTACAATGGTTCCGAAAAACGGAACGCTTAGTGTTAAGCAGGGCGATAAGACTCCGACAGTAACGAATAATTCTTTCACGCTTTATAAAAATGATTACGATTGGACCCAGGGTCCCTGCTATGTAGAGGTCACTGCCATCAGAGACAGCGGTATTTATTTCCATTGTGAAGACGGCCTTGTAACAGAGATCAATTATGATTTAGATGAGAGCAGAAATTTTACGGTAAGCGGCGATTACCTGCCTCTGTCTGCTTATGAGAACGCTTATGGTATTAATTTCCATGTAGTTACACAGGATGAATCAGAACCTGTTTCGACTTATGTTTCGACAAATGGCGGATTGACTTTAGGTACAGGTCACTTTGACAGGGAATTCAATATCACCAAAAACGGTGATTCCTGGGCAGACGTTTATGACGTTTACATCCGCAGAGGCGAGAAGAGATATCCCGGAATGTATCTGAATTTCGACAGGAGCGAGAATACTCCGATCGAAAAGATCCAGTATTCACTTGATGATGGTGCGTTAACGGAGCTGACAGAGGAATTCCTCAGCTATGATATCTATAGATACAACACCAAGGTTAAGTTTGTAATTACTCCGAAGGAAGGCGTCGATAATCTTGATCTCCGTATCGACTGGGATCAGTACTTTATCGGAGAGACTGTTCCGTTCGATGGTTTCTCTTTCGCGAATAACGAACTCGTTATAACAAAACCTGCTAACGAATCTGAATGGGGCGTAATCTATGATATCGGAATCAACGTTCCGGGCGATCCCGTACCGGGTGGAACATTTGAGATCAGATTCCCCGGCGCTCCCCAGGTTGTTGACGGCGTACAGTGCAGATTCAGTGAGAACGAAGAATGGTCTACGGCAGCTGCTGACGGCGATGATCTGTACTTCAATATCGACCGTAACAGAACAGCTGTATATCTTAAGCTGCTAAAGAGGGAAAATAGCGGCGCATTATCGATCAAGGTAGAGAGCAAGGCTAATCCCGGAGCTGATCCTGTTGTTATGACGGGAATTGAGCTTGATGAAAATAACCAGTTTGTTCTCACAAAGCCTGAAGGCGAGAATGCAAATTGGGAAGGTAATTACATCGTTACCATCACGGCAGAAGGCGGCGATACACCTACCCCCACACCTGATCCTGACAATCAGCTTGCAAAGTTCGGAGGTTACAGGATAAGACTTGACGGTTATGTCGGCGTTTCTTACTATGTTGCGCTCGATCAGGGCATCCGCGATTCGAACACAAAGATCACATTCACATTCGACAGCAATATTCCTGCATTCTCAAGACAGGAGATCAGCTTTGATGATGCACGTTATGTAGTGGAAGAGGGCGCAGGAGACTTCTATGTTTTCGATCTCAAGCTCGCGCCGAATGACATGACAAAGACCATAAATGCGACACTGACCAACGGAGATTATTCACTCACGTTTAACCAGTTTACCGCCAGGGATTTTGTCAACTTTTATGCACAGAACGGCACGGAAAAAGTGGCAGCTCTTGCCAATGCGATCAAGAATTACGGCTACTATACGCAGCTTAAGTTCGGACCTTCCAATCCGATCTTTGCAGAGGATGCGATGACACTTACAGATCCTTCTTATGAGAAAGTTAATGTAGGCAGCATTCAGGACGGTATCAGTTATTCCGGCTCCAGCGTGGTCTTCCTGTCCGGCAATAAGATCAAGCACTATTTCAAGATTACAGATAATCCGGACGCTTATACTTTCAAGGTCAACGGAAAGACCGTAAAAAAGGTCTCGGAAGGCGGAGATCTCTATTCTGTCTCGACAGAGGAAATCGCTGCTCCTGCTCTTGGAAATGGCATCAGCGTAGAGATCCTTTATAACGGAAATGTGATCGCGAGTTATTCATATTCGGCTATGAACTATGCGAAGGCAGTCGTTGACAGTCAGAGCACAACGTCTGAGATGAAGTCTCTCGTAAAGGCGTTTGCTATGTACTACGATGCTATAAATGCTTATAATAAGCCCGTTAACGGATAAGGGGGTACGTCATGGACAGTAAGGCAGCATATGAAAAACTCGATCTTCAGGTGATCAGATTTGATTCAGAAGATGTAATCGTTACAAGTCTTAATGAAGGAGAGATCGTTGGAAACGAATGAGAATTAAATCTAATTTTATCGCACACAATTCATCAGACGAGTCCTATCTCGTTCCTACATCAGGTGCGGAGTTCTCAGGAATCGTAAAAGGCAACAAGACGCTTGGCGCGATCATTGAACTTCTTAAAGAAGAGACTACCAGAGACCAGGTCATTGCAGCCATGAAGGAACGTTACGATGCACCCGATGGAGCTATCGAAAAAGACGTGGACCGCGTTATCTCCGAACTCCAAAAGATAGGCGCACTCGAATGAGAGAATTGGTATACTAATACAAACAAAACAAACGGGACTGTCTTAGGGCAGTCTCCGTTTTTTATGGGGAGTTATGCTGACCGGTAAATATGAGTTTGCAGGAAAGACTGTGGAAGTGAATTCGCTTTATGAAGCGGTCCACAAGTACTGCGCTGCTTATATTTCGGAAGCTCCCGCTGATTTTTCCGTCACGACCACAGAAGATGATATCGGATACGAGAGGGCACGCTCGGAGATCCCCGGATGCCCTGACGGCTATCTTGAAGAGCTCGCGGTTTACCGCAAGATATCAGAGAAGATGCCTTCATATGACACGATCCTTTTCCATGGTTCTGTAGTCGCAGTAGATGGCGTGGCATATTTATTTACAGCTGCCTCAGGCACGGGCAAATCGACGCATGCCGCATTGTGGCGAAGGCTATTCGGCGAGCGCGCGGTAATGGTAAACGACGACAAGCCGCTGCTTCATGTAGGTGATGTTGTCACCGCTTACGGAACCCCTTACGACGGTAAGCACAAGCTGTCAAACAGGATCGCTGTTCCTTTGAAAGCTATATGCATTTTAGAGCGCGCGGACAAGAATTCGATCGTGCCGGTAACAAAGGCTGAAGCATACACGATGCTTCTTCAGCAGGTGTACCGTCCGAACGATGTTTTCGCGCTGCAGAAGACACTTGAACTGGTTGATAAAATGGCAGACAGGGTAGGGCTCTACAGGCTCTGCTGCAACATGGATATTGAAGCGGCCAGGGTCGCCTATGACGGGATGAACGCTCATGAATAGTTTCGAAGAAGAACTCGAGAAGACCGGCAGGCTGGTCTATACGACCGTCGGCGTCAGCATGAGGCCCCTGATTAAGCAGGACCGTGATATCTCGATAATCGAGAAGCCCAATGGCCGCCTTAAGAAATTCGACATCGCGTTATACAAGCGCCCAAACGGCAAGTACGTCCTGCACCGCGTTGTAAAGGTGCTTGAGGACGGCTACGTCATCTTGGGTGATAACTGTACTTCAAAAGAATACAACATCAAGGATCAGCAGATATTAGGCGTTCTGACTTCGCTCGTCCGCGCCGGCAAAGAGGTTGATTTCAACAGCTTCGGCTACAAGCTCTACGTCCGCGCAAGATACGCCCAATATCCCGTGCGTGTTATAATTTTCAGGACCAAAAGATTCTTAAGAAAACTGATAAAGAGATGAACGACAGCACTATCAAATGGCTATATAAAGTTCCTGCGGGGAAGAAATTCTACATTCTCGCACTGACCATCGTCCAGTGCCTAAGCGGCGCGAGCGGTGTTCTGTATGCCGTGTTCTTAAGAGACATCGTCAACAATGCCGTCGACAAGAACCTTGACGGCTTCATCCGCAGCGCTGTCTGCATCGTCATTCTCATTTTGTTCCAGCTTACATTATCGGCCGTATCAAGATGGCTGTCGGAACTGTCGCGCTCGACCTTTGAGAACATATTCAAGGAAAGGCTCATGCATAACATCCTCCGCAAGGATTTCGGACGCGTGAATGCAGTCCATTCCGGCGAGTGGCTGAACCGCCTTACAAGTGATACTACCGTCGTCGCAAACAATTACACGGAGATCATTCCTGGCTTTGCGGGCATGGCGGTAAAGATGCTCTCAGCTCTTGTCATGCTCATAGTTCTGGATACCAGATTTGCCCTGATCGTAATACCTCTTGGTGTCGTTCTTGGAATCCTGACTTTTGCATTCAGAAAGAGCATGAAGAAGTTCCACAAGAGAGTGCAGGAGAAGGACGGCGCTCTGCGTATGTTTCTGCAGGAGCGGATCGGCAGTCTTACCGTTATCCGTTCGTTTGCAGCTGAAGGCCAGACTGAAGAAGAGGAGCGTTCGAAGGCGGGCGAGCACAAGAAGGCGCGCATGAGAAGGACCGCTTTCTCGAATGTATGCAATTTCGGTTTCGGCGCGGCCATGAACGGCATGTATATCTTCGGAATAATCTACTGCGCATATGGTATTTTTACAGGCACGATCCAGTACGGAACACTGACCGCGATCGCACAGCTCATAACACAGATCCAGTCGCCGTTTGCAAACATCACAGGCTACCTGCCTCGCTGGTACCAGATGCTCGCAAGTGCAGAGCGTCTCATGGAGATCGAGAAGTTTGACGACGATATCGTTGAATCTTCCGAGACGCGCGAAGCAGTCTGCGGATTCTACCGCGATTCATTTGCCGGCATCGGTCTCGAAAACGTGGGCTACACATATTATCCCGCCTCAGGCAAGGTCGACGGCGTGATAAAGGACAACATGCCTGAAGCTGTATCAGATCTCAACCTCTCGATCGCAAAGGGCGAGTACGTGGCATTCACAGGCCACAGCGGCTGCGGCAAGTCAACGGCGCTGATGCTCCTCATGGGGATCTACAAGCCTGATTCCGGAATGCGCTATGTCGAGCTTAAGGACGGAACGAGAAAGGAACTTACTTCGGCATGGCACCGCCTGTTTGCATATGTGCCACAGGGCAATAAGCTCATGAGCGGAACCGTCCGCGAGATAGTAAGTTTTGCGGATAAATCATGCAGCGGCGATGACGAACGCATCAACCGGGCACTGAAGATCGCCTGTGCGGATGAATTCATCTCTGAACTTGAGAATGGTATCGATACAGTTCTTGGTGAACGCGGCACGGGGCTTTCTGAAGGCCAGATGCAGAGGATCGCGATCGCCCGTGCGATCTTCTCGGAATCGCCGATCCTTGTTCTCGACGAAGCTACGAGCGCATTGGATGACCTCACTGAGAAAAAGCTTCTTGAGAACCTGCGCGCACTGACGGATAAGACAGTCATTATCGTTACACACCGCGCTGCTGCTTTGGAGATCTGTGACAGGAAGATAGGATTCTGATCCTTAGCGTAAAACCAAAAATATTAAAAGCCCCGCTCTTAATTGAACGGGGCTTGTTGATTTCAATTTTTTAATTATCAGAGCTGATCAGCAGGAACGAAAGGCAGTTCGATAACGCCATCACCTGTAGGCTCAGTGGGCTTCGTTGAAGGCGTAGCCTTAGGTTTTGTAGTAGGTGTAGGCGTAGCCTTAGGTGTATTAGTAGCCTTGTTGCCACTGCCTGAACCGGAACCGCTGCCTGAATCTGAAGATGTAGTGGTTGTTGTCGTAGCGTCGGTATCAGCCGGTACGATTACCTCGCCCTCGTCTGTAGTGACAGGGGGTTCTGATACTGATTCCGAAGTCGTAGTGGTGGCTTCAGAAGTGGTGGTTGTTGTTGCTGTTGTGGTGGTCTCAGTCGGCACCATAACATCCTTATTGCTGCAGCCGCGAACTATAAGCGCAATCACCAAAGTGAGAACGAGAACAGCTGCAACGATAGAAAGTATTATTGTTAATCTTTTTTTATCCATGAGTGAATAATACCCTTAAAGTCGTTTCACTGCAAATTTTTTTCGAACACAGTTAATGAAATATGATTATTTCATTACTTTTTAAAATGTAATAAAAATTTTCGGAAACTTAGTAGTAGAATACGAGAAATAACTTAATAAGGTGTTTTCGGTTATGGAAGATTATTCTTATGATCACAGCAATGAAAGCGAACTGAGCCACACCACGCTGCTCGATTATCTCAATGAAGAAGCTGAGCTCGACAGAGTCGACTTCGAAGCCTTAATGGAAGAGATAAGAGTCAGCTGATAAAGCGGTCAGCATACGCAGCGGATTCGATATCAAGGGGCTAATGCCCCCTTTTTTATGGGCGGATGGAGGGATTATTCCTGTGTGGAATCCGTGCCCGCTCTGTGAAAACAGCCCGTGCAGTTGTTTGTTAACGGTTTTCCGTTACCGGAATATTTACAGAACTTAAATCCGGCAACAAATTACATACAACCTATATCAACTGCACAATCGCCTGAGGCGAAAATAATGCAAATCCCGACTTACATAACGCCGGGGGAGTTCTCATAATAGAAGTGTAAGAAAAATTTTAGTAATCGGGGCCGCCGGCAAGAACGCCGCGGGCCGCCGGGATTTAGGAGGTTTCTTATGCTAAAGGATTTTGTAAAGGCAGCAAAGCCGGCAGATGAAGAGCTTGCCCAGAGAATTGCAGATGAGAGAGCTAAGCTTTTCGCGGCCCAGATGAAGATAAAGGAAGCAGGACTTCCCGTAATGGTTATGTTCGAAGGTTGGGGCGCGGCCGGAAAAGGCAGCGTCCTGGGAAAGATCATTAAGAATATCGACCCGAGATTTTTCAGGGTCAAGACTTTCCCGAAGCCGACGAAGGAGGAACTCAGATATCCGTTCCTGTACCGCTATATGAAGGAGATCCCCGAGAAGGGCAAGTTCGCGTTCTATGACACCTTCTGGATGGAGGAAATCACGGACGCGCGCGTTGAGGATTATCTGGACGACAAAGAGTATGAGGAGATGATCGATTCGATCAACAAGACGGAGAGGACGCTTGTTGATAACGGTTATCTCGTAATGAAGTTCTTCTTCCAGATCAGCAAGAAGGAGCAGAAGGAGCGCCTCGAAAAGCTCATGGACGACAAGGACACTAAGTGGCGTGTCGACAAGGGCGACCTTTATGAGAACAAGCACTACGACGACTGCCTTGAGGTCTACGACCAGTATCTGAAGGATACGAATAATCCGACGGCGCCGTGGTACATTATCGACAGTAAGGATAAGAAGTTTGCTGAGCTCCAGGTGCTTGAATTCCTGAATCAGGGAATAGAGACAGCTCTGAAGAACCAGAATACGGCAGCGCCGATCCTGCAGAATGTCTTCCCGCTTAAGAAGACTCCTCTCCTTAAGGAGATCGAGCTTAAGGATAAGACTCTGACAGATGAGGAGTATGAGGAGAAGCTCGACAAGCTCCAGGATGAATTAAGAGATCTTCACAACAAGCTATACAGGAAGAAGATCCCTGTCATTATCTGCTACGAGGGCTGGGACGCTGCAGGCAAGGGCGGAAACATCAAGCGTATCACGGGCGCCCTTGATCCGAGAGGATTTGAGGTGCTTCCGATCGCAAGCCCTGAGCCGCACGAGAAGAACAGGCACTTCCTGTGGAGATTCTGGACAAGGCTTCCGAGGACCGGCCACATCGCGATCTTCGACCGCACTTGGTACGGCAGAGTCATGGTCGAGAGGATCGAAGGATTCTGTTCAGAGAACGATTGGCAGAGAGCTTATAATGAGATCAACGAATTCGAGAAGGAACTCTCCGACTGGGGCGCTGTCGTCATCAAGTTCTGGGTCCAGATCGACAAGAAGACTCAGCTCAAGCGTTTTAAGGAGCGCCAGGCAAATCCCGAGAAGCAGTGGAAGATCACTGACGAGGACTGGCGCAACCGCGAGAAGTGGGACAAGTACGAGACGGCTATCGATGAGATGATCAAGAAGACATCAACCGAGTTCGCACCCTGGTACATCCTGGAGTCCGTTGACAAGAAATATGCGCGCATCAAGGCGCTGGAGATCGTTATCGACAGGATCAAGGAAGCGTGCGAGAAGGGCAATAAGGACTAAAAGATGCCGCCGGACAAAGATCCGGTCACAAAGCGAAAATCATAAGGAATGCCTGCAGGGAACTTTTTATGTGCCTGCAGGCATTTTAACTGCTCAAAAAACGGGGGCAAAATGTAGGCAAAGTCAAATGAACAGCCCGAAATAGAGCGTTTTTTGTCCATTTTGTCTACCACACACTTGACATGCCCGTGATAAAATAAATATGTTAGTATATACCAAAATCCGATTTTTACAAATACTTTTTCGCAAATTTTATAAATATTTTTTAGAAATTCTAAGAAAGGCAGGTTCGTATGGGCTTTAAGATTGGCGACAATATCGTTTATGCCGGCAGCGGTGTTTGTCAGATAGACGACATCAAAGACATCAGTTTTTTCAAAGAGAAACCTCAGAAATACTATGTTTTGAAGCCTCTCTTTGTAGCAAGATCCCAGTACGTTTACGTGCCGCTCAATAATGAGGCTCAGGTAAGCAGGATCAGACCTGTTGCTTCCAAGAAGGAAGCGATAGCTCTTATCGATAAGCTTCCGATAGATAACTGCCAGTGGATCGAGGACCGCAACGAGCGCAAGGCTACATTTACGGACATAATCGTCAATGGCAGCAGAGAGGATATCGTTGGACTGATATACCTCATCAACAGACATGCCGAGAAGCTTATGAAGGAGGGCAAGCATCTGAACGCCCAGGATGAGCGCGCCCTGACTGACGCGAGGAACAGGATGAATAATGAGATCGCGGTTGCACTTAACATGGAACCTGACGGCGTTGCCTACATGATCCATGAGAAGACAGGACTGGAAGACTTTGCTTAAAGGCAAAGAAGACGACAAACCTAGTAAATCAGTATTAGTTATTGCAATATGCAAAAAGGTGTGATTTAATAACCGCAGTTTTGATTTAAGGAGATTCCTTATGAAGACTGCGGTTTTCTTTTATGCGTATAGCTATTACTACTACTTTAGGGAGACGAACTAAAGCGGCTTTTGCTAGCGCCTAAGAGAACCAAAGATATGATTTGATTTGAATAACGCTGCAGGGTACGCTAAGAGCCCCGCAGCGTTTTTTATTCAAGTTGAATCAGTGACATAAGGGTATCCGTATGCCCTAATAGAAGGAGAACATAAACATGATTGCAGTACTTAAGAACACGGCTACAAAAGAGCAGATCGCGAGCCTCATCTCATGGTTCGAAGATAAGGGCCTTAAGGTCAATGAGTCCAAGGGTGAGTTTTGCACTGTCTTAGGCCTCATCGGCGATACATCGACAGTAGATATCGATATGCTCCAGGGTCTGGATATCATTGAGAAGGTTACAAGAGTATCTGAGACATTCAAGAAGGCGAACAGAAAGTTCCATCCTGAGGATACAGTCGTTGATGTCTCAGGCGTCAAGATCGGCGGAGGCAACTTCGCAGTTATCGCCGGTCCCTGCTCAGTAGAGAGCGAAGAGCAGATCATGAACGCAGCAAGAGCCGTTAAGGCAGCAGGCGCAACGATCCTTAGAGGCGGCGCATTCAAGCCCAGGACATCACCTTACGATTTCCAGGGTCTTCACGAGGAAGGCATCAGACTTCTCCTTGAAGCAAAAAAGGAGACAGGACTTCCTATCTGCTCTGAGATCATGAGCCCTGAGCAGATCCCGGTTTTCGAAGATGTTGATTTCCTTCAGGTCGGTGCAAGAAACATGCAGAACTTCGACCTTCTTAAGGCACTCGGCAAGACAGGCAAGCCTATCCTCTTAAAGCGCGGACTTTCCGCTACCATCAAGGAACTCCTCATGAGCGCCGAGTATATCATGAGCGAAGGCAACCCGAACGTTATCCTCTGCGAGAGAGGCATCAGAACATATGAGACTTACACGAGAAATACTTTCGACGTAAGCGCTATCTCAGTATTAAAGCAGATCACACACCTGCCTGTCGTAGGTGACCCTTCACATGCAACAGGCAAGTCCAACCTTATAAAGCCTATGTCCATGGCAGCGGTAGTTTCCGGTGCGGACGCGCTCGAGATCGAAGTTCACTGCAATCCCGAGAAGGCCCTCTCCGATGCAGCTCAGCAGCTCACACCTGCACAGTTCGGAGAAGTAATGGAAGCAATTGCAAAAGCAAGAAGCATTCTGTAATCAATAGGCGCTGATATCTTGTGTCAGCGTCTTTTTTTATCAGATCGAAAAGGAAGTGTATATAAAATGAAGATGACAGTCGGTGTAGTCGGATTAGGTCTTATAGGTGCCTCTTTCGCAAAGGCTTACAAGAGTGATGAGGAAGCTATAGTTTACGGGTGGAACCGTACAAAGAGCGTTACTCAGATGGCTCAGATGCAGGGATTCATTGATGGTGAACTGACAGATGAGAATCTGGGCAAATGCGATCTCGTTATCCTCTCGCTCTATCCTGAAGCAAGCATCAACTGGATGGAAGAACATAAAGAACACTTTAACAAGGACGGCATGATAATCGACGCATGCGGCACAAAGAGACTTGTCTGCGAGAAGTGCTTTAAGATCGCTGAAGAGAACGGACTTCTCTTTGTAGGATGCCACCCGATGGCAGGCACAAAGTTCTCCGGCATGGCTTATGCGAGATCTGACATGTTCTTCGGCGCACCGATGGTAGTTGTACCGCCGAGATTCGATGACATGTTCCTGCTCGACAGGGTAAAGAATCTCCTCTCGCCCTGCGGTTTTGGCAGCTATCACTTATCTCATGCTGATGAGCACGATAAGATGATCGCCTTCACTTCGCAGATGGCACACCTCGTATCGAACGCATACATCAAGAGCCCGTCAGCTAGGAATCACAAGGGATTCTCTGCAGGTTCATACAAGGACATGACGAGAGTCGCATGGCTCAATCCCACGATGTGGACACAGCTCTTTCTGGAGAACAGGGACAATCTTATCTTCGAGATCGACCATCTTCAGGAGGAACTTGCTAAGTACAGAAAAGCACTGGTTGACGAGGATTTTGACGGCCTCCGCGACTTGCTCGACGAAGGCAGAAAGATAAAAGAAGAGGTCGACGGCATATGAGAACAGTCCGTGTAAATGCAGCTTCCAAAAGCTACGACGTCCTTATCGGAAAGAATGCGGTAACAGTGCTTGGCGAGCAGGCTAAGAAGGTATGCCCGGGCGCTTTAAAGGCATTGGTCGTATCTGAGACTAATGTTGCTCCGTTCTATCTTGACGTGGTTAAGGAGCAGCTCGAAGGTGCGGGTTTTGAGGTAACCGATTATGTTTTCGAAGCCGGCGAACAGAATAAGAACATCAATGAGATCGCCGGAATGTGGAACCGGATGGCTGAAGCAGGCTTTACAAGAACTGACTTCGTTGTAGGCCTCGGAGGCGGTGTAACGACTGATATGGCTGGCTTTGCGGCTTCGACGTTCCTTCGCGGCATCAAGGTCATCCAGCTCCCCACATCGCTCCTTGCGATGGTCGACGCGTCCGTAGGCGGCAAGACAGGAATCGATATTCCTAAGGGAAAGAACCAGGTCGGCGCTTTCTGGCAGCCTTCACTCGTTCTGGAGGACACAGCATTTTTAAAGACACTTCCCGATGAAGTATTCACAGAAGGCATGGGCGAAGTCACCAAGCATGCTTTCATCATGGATTTAAAGCTTCTAGAGAAACTTGAAGAAGCAGCTGGCGACATAAGATCTGATGAGGACCTTTTGGAAGAGATCGTCTACATGAACGTGTCTGATAAGGCAAGCGTTGTAGGCGAGGATGAGACTGATAACGGCAGACGCCAGACGCTTAATTACGGCCACACTGTAGGCCACGTGATCGAGCGCGACAGCGGCTTTACTAAACCTCACGGGATCTGCGTTGCAAAGGGCATGGGCATCGTTATGGATGCATGTGTCAGAGCAGGAACCCTGGCCGAAGACGACGCCGAGAGGATGAAAGATCTTCTTAAGCTCTATAAGCTTCCCACTGAAGACGACATCACACCTGAAGCAATCGTTGAAGGTGCCATGAACGATAAAAAGAAACGCGGCGGCACTTTATCGGTTATACTTGTTAATAAGATCGGCCAGGCCGAGATAAAGAAGATGACAGCAGAGGAGTTCCTTAAGTTTTTGTCCGTATGAAAATCTCTTGCAGAAATCTGAATCTGGATATTAAAGCACCGCTTTCCAAGTCGGTCTATCACAGGGAGCTCATCGTAAACTTCATGCTCGGTGCACGAGGCGGATTTCTTAATGATTCCGAAGATGATAACGACGATATCAGAGCTACAAAAGCCTGTCTTCGCGCGCTCGAAAATACTGACTCCGAGGAGCTGATCCTCAATTGTAATGAGAGCGGTTCCACGCTCCGTTTCATGATCCCCGTGTCGCTCGCGGTAAAGTCTGAGAAAGTAAAGAAGCTCATCTTCAAGACACGCGGAAGACTTATCGAGAGACCTATCAAAGAACTTGCCGACTGCCTTGCTCCATTTGGTGTTGTTATCACCAAGAATGCGGAAGCAAATGAGATAGAAGTTACAGGTGATATCAGACCCGGCAGATTCGTTATCGACGGAAGCGTCTCATCGCAGTATATCTCAGGTCTTCTGATGGCACTCTCATCTTTTGATGAAGGGTCAGTTATTGAAGTCACAGGCGGCATCGCTTCGATCCACTATATTGAACTTACGGTGGGCGCTCTTGCAAAATACGGCATAAATATCGTCAGGGAAGGCGACACATATACTGTGCCCGCCAAAGCAGTAAATGAAGTGCCTGACGGGAACTTTGAAGTGGAAGGCGACTGGAGCAACGGCGCGTTCCTCCTCTGCCTCGGAAGCCTTATCCACGGCGGTTCTGCAAAGATAACGGGACTTAATACTGAGTCTTCTCAGGGAGACAAAGAGATACTTCATTTCCTAAAGCTTGCAGGTGTGACTTACCTTAATGAAGGCGATACGTTCTTTGTGCAGGACAGCCACACGAACACTGTAAGAAAGATCCTTGAGATGGACTGCAGCGACATTCCGGACATCGTTCCCTATATGGCAGTTGTCGGTGCGTTCAGGGCTGAAAAAACAGTGCTTACGGGAATAAAGCGTCTGAGGATAAAAGAGTCCGACAGAGCGAAGGCCATTACGGAAATGTTATCTGCAATAGGCGGAAATGTAACGCTCGAAGAGGACACTATTACGATAGAATATATAGATAAGATCGCAGGGGATATTAAGCTTACTTCTTCCGGTGATCACAGAATGGCTATGGCGGCAGTGCTCTGCGCAGCAGCCACAGGCAGGGATATAGAATTAGATAACATCGATTGTCTTGATAAATCTTTTCCTGAATTCAGGAAGATAGTACAAAAGGAGCTGATCCTAAAATGAATTCGAGCAGTACATACCAGGGCGATGCCCTCGACATAATGATCTACGGCGAGTCTCACAGCGAGACGATTGGCGTTTATATCAACGGACTTCCTGAAGACGTTATTCCGGATCCTATTAAGACTGCCGCTTTCATGGCAAGAAGAGCGCCCGGAAAGAATGCATGGTCAACGCCCAGGAAAGAAGCCGATGAGGTTATTTTCGAGCGCAACGGATCGATGCTCCACGGATATATCATCAACACAAATACAAAGCCCAAGGATTATGCTTCCATCATGAACTGCCCGAGGCCTTCACACGCTGATTATGCGGCAAGGCTTATCTACGGTGACGAAGCTTCGAAGTCTGGCGGCGGAATATTCTCAGGACGCATGACCGCTCCTCTTTGCATTGCAGGCTCCATCGCTCTGCAGGAGCTTAACAAGAGAGGCGTTCAGATAAGCGCGCACTTAAAGAAGGTCGCAGGTGTCGCAGACGATTCCTACTTCGATCACGGCGTTAACGACGAGGGATTCAGGAACAGGCTTGCAGTCGTTGAGAATAAGGAGTTTCCTGTTGTTGACGATGCAAGGGGAGACCTCATGAAGGAGAAGATCGAGCAGGCCAGGATGGACGGCGACTCAGTTGGCGGCGTCATCGAGTGCGTTATCTACGGTTATCCGGAAGGTATCGGAGGTCCGATCTTCGACGGCATCGAAGCAAAGCTTGCGCAGATCCTTTATGCGATCCCTGCAGTCAAGGGCGTCGAATTCGGAAACGGCTTCGAAGGCTCTGACTTAAGGGGCTCAGAGAATAACGATGCCTTCACTTTTGATGACGAAGGCGGACTCGTTCTTAAGACGAATCACAGCGGCGGAATTCAGGGCGGAATAAGCCTTGGCGATGTCGCACCGATCGTTTTCGATGTAGCATTAAAGCCCACACCGTCTATCTCCAAAGCACAGGAGACAGTCGATCTGGCAGCACATAAGAACACGACAATCAGCATTGAAGGCAGACACGATCCCTGCGTCGCACCACGCGCGGTACCGGTCGTCGAAGCCGCAGCAGCTATCGCACTTTACGACCTTTTACTTGTATCAATGTAATGGAGGAGAAAGCACATGAGCGAGAGACCTGACTTAAACGAACTTCGGAACAAACTGGACGGGATCGACAACAGTATCCTGGATCTTCTCGAAGAGAGAATGGCGACATGCCGCCAGATCGGCAACTATAAAAGAGAAAACGGTCTGGACGTTTACATTCCTGCGAGGGAAGAAGAGAAGTTTAAGGCGTTAGAGGAGATCGCCGGCTTTGAGAGCAGGCCTTATGTAAGAGAGCTTTTCAAGACTCTTATGGACATCTCGAAAAAACACCAGAGCAAGCCTGCTTTCGGCGTTCTGGGCAGAACACTGGCTCATACATATTCACCTGAGATACACAGTCTTTTTGACACATCCTACTCATATTCGGTAATAGAGCGCGAGCCCGAAGAACTGGAGACACTCTTTAAGAGCGGTGTTTTCAAGGGCTTCAACGTTACGATCCCTTACAAGAAAAACGCATGCGCAATGTGCGATGAATTGGACGACGCTTCGAAGACAACAGGCAGCGTAAACACTGTCCTTTTCGAAGACGGCAAGGTAAAGGGCTGGAACACAGACTACTTCGGATTCATCTACATGCTCACGAGAAAGGGCATCTCCGTAAAGGATAAGAAGGTCCTGGTGCTCGGCACGGGCGGCGCTGCATCCGCAGTATTCTATGCTCTTAAGACACTTGGCGCAGCTGAGACTTATGCATGCGACCTTGAGACAGACATCAACTATTCCAACGTTTACGACAGGGCTTCTGACGCTCAGGTAATCGTCAACTGCACACCTGTCGGAATGTATCCCAAGGTGGATAATTCGCTTCTTGATCTTACGAAGTTCCCTGAGCTTGAAGCTTGCGCAGACGTCGTCTACAACCCTTCAAGGACCAAGTTCCTGCAGGAAGCAGAAGCTCTCGGCCTTAAGACATGCGGCGGTCTTGCAATGCTCGTTGCACAGGCATATAAGTCATCCAGAGTTTTCGCAGGCGATATCGCTGGAGCTGAAGCTTTGGGCAATCCCGACAGCGAGAACGGCGCCGCATATGTTCCTGCTGAAGCAGCAGAGCTCATCGAGAAGGTAATTAAGATCCTGGAAAACCGCATGCGCAACATTACGATCATCGGCATGCCGGGTTCAGGCAAGTCACTTCTTGCTAGAAACATCGCAACAGTTACCGGCCGCACACTGGTCGACTTGGACATCGCATTTGCCGAGAAGTTCGGAAGAACACCTGCAGAGGTCATCTCCGAATCAGGCGAGGATGCATTCCGTGAGATGGAATGCGAGATCGCAGCAGAGTTCCTGCCCAAGAGCGGACTCGTTGTATCCTGCGGCGGCGGTGTCGTAACAAGAGACGTCAACAAGTTCTATGTACGCTGCAATTCCAATGTTTTCTATCTCGAGCGCCCGCTTACGGCACTTACTGATAAGAACAGGCCGATCTCACAGCTCCACGGCGTTGAGAAGCTCTATGAGCAGCGCAAGGATAAGTATGAGACATGGTGCGATTACAAGGTCTCCTACGACAGATTCGAAGAGAAGAACGACTTCTACGACAAAGCGATCGCAGACATTTTGGGAAAGCTGAAATAATATGAAGATACTCGTACTTAACGGACCTAACCTTAACATGCTCGGCATCAGGGAGCCCGATATCTATGGCGCTTCGACCTACGATGACCTGATCTCCATGATCGAAAACCACTGCTCTGCAAAGGGTATTGAAGTCAAGTGCCTCCAGAGCAACCACGAGGGCGATCTGGTCGATTACATACAGCAGGCTTATTTCGACAAGTTCGACGGAATCGTAATAAATCCGGGCGCTTACACGCACACATCGGTTGCGCTTCTGGATGCCTTGAAGGCAGTTCAGATCCCCGCAGTCGAAGTGCATATCTCCAAAGTAAATGAGCGCGAGGCTTTCCGCCAGGTTTCCTACGTCTCATACTATTGCTCGAAAACCATTACAGGCAAAGGCTTTGACGGTTATATCGAAGCGATAGATTTTCTTAACGCTGCGAAATAAAACAGATTGGAATTCGAATTTAAGGTGTGGCCCAAAGCTGCACCTTTTTTATGTAGCAAGCATCTTTGCGATGTAGTATTATCTAACTTATGAAGCAAATAATATTGGGAGGATAATCGTATGGCTAAGTTTTGTCCGAACTGCGGAACCCAGGTAAGAGAGACAGCATCTTTCTGCGTTAATTGCGGAAATAAACTGACACCCACACCTGCACCGGCACCTGCTCCTGCAGAACCCGCACCCGCAGCTCCTGTTGTTGAGGCGGCACCCGAAGCACCTGCTCCTGTTGCTGAACCTGTTGTAGAACCCGCTCCTGTTGAGGCAGCTCCTGTAGCTGAAGCAGCTCCCGCACCTGTTGCTGAGCCTGTAGCAGAGCCCGTTGCTGAACCCGTAGCTGAGCCTGTTGCTCCCGTTGTAGCTGCAGCCGCTGCACCCGCTCCCGTTGAGGCAGCTCCGGCACCCGTTGAAGCAGCACCCGCACCCGCACCTGCACCTGCTCCTGCAGAGGCAGCTCCTGTTGCAGCACCTGCACCCGAGCCGATTCCTTTCGAGGCACCTTCAGGCCCCATTCCTGCAGCTGTTCCTCCAACACCTGTACCTGCAGCACCCAAGAAGAAGGGTAAGGGCGGCCTTATCGCTCTCTTCGTAGCAGTAGGCGTTGTTGCTCTGGCTCTTATCGGTCTCGGCGTTTACTTCGTTATCAACGGCGGTATCGGCGGAAATATCCTTGAGCGCATTGAGAGAAAGGACGAGGTAGAGTCCGGCAAGAAGTACACCATCTACGATGAGGACTTCAACGATTACATCATCGAAGCTAGATGGTGGGACTATAAGGACTACATGGACAAGCCCGGCAGCTACAACACAGATACTGAGACAATGGCTTTCTCCATCCAGGTCAATGACGATGCTGATGAAGAGATCTACTACGCTTACTACTTCAGTAAGGATAAGGAATTCGATAAGGACGATCTTTCCAAGCCTGTTTTCTCCGACAATATCAAGCCTGTTGAGTATCAGAACGGCAAGATCTTCTACAACGTAGACAACTCAAAGAAGATCCAGAAGGGTTATTACGTTGTAATCGTAGCTTCCGACGACAGCCTTAAGAAGCCTTACGTTGTAGCTTACGCAGAAGTTAAATAAGTTCAGAACAAACTGATCTTTCAAGGCGGTGTCACATAAATGGCACCGTCTTTTTATATATTCATGTGCTATAATCTATCGGCAAGCAAAAAGGTAAAAGCTTTATTTAAGGAGCCTTCGAAAATGAAAAACACGGGATTAAGGAAGTCTTTAATTGCAGTAATGCTTGTTGCTGCATTTGTTATGGCCGGCACAGCATGCACAAAGAAGATCACTTCAAGTGACACTGTTCCGACAGGCGTAAGCACGATAGATCCGCTGTCTTATGCTGCTATTGATGCAAAGATGCGTGATTATACATTCGGTGTCAATGAATACATGAAAGCGCATTCCGCTGAAGCTTACCAGAAGGTTACGGACGGCAAGACCATCGGCGGTGTAGATGCCAAGTGCACATACACAGTATCACAGGATAAAAAGTACGAAGTTCTCCAGATGGAGAAGGATATTGAGAACGGACATCAGGTTGATGAATATTTCAACATGGGAGATTCGATGTTTATTACCCGTACGACTATCTACAACGACGGAAATTTCGATCCCGTTTATAAGTACTACATTACTGACGGTGCGCTCTACAAGGTCGATATAGACGACAAGACAGTTACCAAGCTCGCCATCTTAACTGATTCCGCGATCGAAGAGATGCAGGCAAATATTGATATCTACCTGTCATTCGAAGATATAAGAGCACTCTATGCGTGATGCGTCTTTAAAGACAACTGATAACGGATACACATTAGGGGAGGGCGTCAGAGACGGTCTCCCCATTGGTTTAGGTTACCTGTCGGTATCCTTCACATTCGGAATCCTCGCTGTCTCCAAGGGCCTTTCCTGGATACAGGCAGTACTCATCTCACTTTTTAACGTCACATCGGCAGGACAGGTAGCAGGCCTTGCAATAATGACTACCGCTGGCGGCATCCTTGCCATGATAATCTCGCAGATAGTAATCAATCTGCGTTATTCACTGATGGGCATCGCACTGTCGCAGAAGGTCGACAAGTCCATGACGCCTCTTCTTCGAATGATACTTGCTTTTGCAATAACGGATGAGATTTTCGGCGTCGCAGTAAGCAAGAAAAACGAATTCGGTGCGAGATACTTCTTCGGACTAACGATCCTTCCGATATTTGGCTGGGTGGCAGGAACGGCAATGGGCGCCATATTGGGCCGCGTTTTCCCGCCTTTCCTGACAAATGCCCTCGCCATCGGCATCTACGGCATGTTCGTATCGATCGTAATGCCCAAGGCAAAGCATAACAAAGTCATACTCGCAAGCTCTGTCCTGGCATGCATTGTATCCTGCATATTCTTCTATGTGCCGGCACTCTCGCAGAACGTATCCCAGGGCTTTGCGATAATCATTGCTGCAGTTGTTGCGGCTCTGGCAGGAGTTATCGCACGCAGCAAGCTCGAAGGCAAGGCAGGAACGGTAACAGCCGTTGTCTTGGGCGTTATCCTTGTCGCGATCCTCGCGGTGCTCGCGCCTTCTTATATCATGCCGGAGAGCTCTGAGGTGGCATTCAATGGCGCAAACGGGTCTCTCGACAGCAGGATCTTTGTGCCGCTCCTTATCGTTATGGCGGTCACGACTTATCTTGTGCGCATGATCCCTTTCACTTTATTCCGCAAGAAGCTCGAAAAGCCTTCGATTAAGGCATTTTTCGACTACATACCGTATACAGTCCTCTCGGCCATGACATTCCCCGCGATCCTCTACGCCACAGGCTCTATAATCTCAGCAGCCATCGGCTTTGCAGTTGCGCTGATCCTGGGATTTTTCGAGAAATCGCTCATAGTCGTTGCAGTAGGCGCCTGCCTCGCATCACTCGTGGCCGGCGTCGTCATGATGTACATCTGACCGGCGTAAATACTTGTTCCTGCCTTCAGGCCAAACGTCCTCTGTATAATTATTGATGAAAAATAGGGGCTAAAATTATACAAAAAGCCGTTTTTGTATAATTATTGGGCATTTTTAAGGGCAATAATTATACACTTCAAGGTGGGCTCCCGCATCCTGATATCAGATACACTTTTCAAACAACAAAAAAGACGGTGCCTTCAAAAAGACACCGCCATCTTATTCTGGAGCCCCTATCCGGACTTGAACCGGAGACCTCATCCTTACCATGGATGCGCTCTACCTGCTGAGCTATGGGGGCAAGTCAAAGCCTATGAAGTATAACACAGTAACAGGGCGTTGACAATAAATCTTGGGGCCGGCTGCCATTTATAATGTTGACAACTGAACACAAAGATTATACAATCATTGAGCAATTTATGAACTTTGGAGAAGTCGCCTAGCCTGGTCGAGGGCGCACGACTGGAAATCGTGTAAACCCCAAAAGGGTTTCGAGAGTTCGAATCTCTCCTTCTCCGCCAGATAAAACCCGTAGACATTTAGTTTACGGGTTTTTTATTATGTCCCTGCCTTCAACGTGAAATACAGCAAACATCACTGAATTAACTTCTGTGACAATGCTAGAATTGTCCTCACACACTTGGAAAACAGGAGTTAGCAAATGAGAAAAGCTATTATTTTTGACCTTGACGGAACACTTTGGGATGCGACCGGGTGTTCAGTTGATATATGGAACCGGGTTTTTGATAAGCACGAGGAAGTCAGCATCAGAATGACAAGAGAGATCTCGTCAGGTCTTATGGGAAAGACTATGCCTGAGATCGGTGCTGCGCTGTTTCCTGATATGACGGAAGAAGCGCGCATGAATATTGTCGATGATTTCGGTGATGAAGAAGTTAAGTATCTTTCCGAGCATGGCGCGGTCTTATATGAAGGCGTCGAAGAGACGCTTTCAGCTCTCGAAAAGGACTACGATCTTTATATCGTAAGCAACTGCCAGGATGGTTATGTTCCGGCGTTTCTGCATGCGCATAAGATGGGACATCATTTCAGGGACATCGAGATGTCAGGCCGCACAGGCATGGACAAGGGAAGAAATATAAAGCTCATTATGGAGCGCAACGAAATTGATAATGCTGTTTATGTGGGCGATACCGAAGGTGATGAGAATGCCGCAAGATATGCCGGAATACCGTTTATCTGGGCATCCTACGGATTCGGCAAAGCCAAGTCTCCCGATAAAGTGATCAGGAGCATAAAGGACCTTAATTTGATCAGCGGATAGACCGGAAGGCGCTTATCAGCAGTATAATGGGTCAATGGAGGATATTATTATGGCTATGATGGAAAGACCCGAAGTAAAGATCTGCAGCGGCGGTAAGTGCTGGGAGCATGAATTCCCGTCGTTTACCATGAAGGTTTTCGTACCGGATAACGATCTTGACGGACAGACGAATAACTACGGATTCAGGGCGCCTCTCCTGCTTGTTTTCGAAGAGGAAAAGCAGGATATGGAAAGCGCTGTGGATTTTGCTAAAAGGACTGGTCTTTCTGATATTGCGGCGCGTTACGATTCGAGTGTTCTTTTTATCTATCCTACTGCGGAAGGCGGATGGGAAGAATCTGACAGCACCCTTTATGTTGATGTGATAAAAGAGATCAAGATGATCACCGTCTACAGGGACGGAATCGTTGAGGACTTTAATTTCTTTACTAAGACGTTTGAAGGTTATTTCGCGCGCGGCGCTAAGTTCCGCACGGACATCTACAGCTATGGAAAGTCTGCTGATTACGTTGCAAAGAACCTCTTAAAGACCCTTAACGGCGAATATCTCTGGGGTCCCGGAGAGATCACGCCTGCGATGTGTTCAATGGAAAATCTAAGTGTCACACCTCAGGTCGAGCGCAGGGATATCCCGGTCTTAAGTGTAGGGAACAGTGATGAGATCAACAGTGCATTTGACGGCTGTGAATACATCCTCGTAAAGGATGAAGCTGACTATGTTAATGACTTCGATTCCTTTGTTAAGAAGTTCAAAATGTGGTGTGGCAAGATCGAATTCGAGCCGGATTTTGATGAGCTCGGCATGACGGAAGACGTTGGTTTTGTTAACGTTAAGACGTCACCTGATAACGAATTTCTTCCTGTAAAAGTGCCTGAGCACAAGGTCGGTTATTTCGCATATTACAATAACGGACTTCTGGATAACGGTCCTGTCCCGCTTGTTATCGGTTTCCACGGCGGCGGAGATTCATCCATGTATCTGACCTATGTTGCGGGTTGGTGGGATGTCGCAAGGAAGAATAACTTCCTTTATGTTGCGATCGAGAATCACCAATTTGTCACTGCTACGGAAGCAAAGGATATTATTGAAGTCTTGAAGACAAGATATCCCATTGATCCTTCGCGCATCTATGCGACAGGATTTTCGATGGGCAGCGGTAAGACATGGGATCTTTATCAGGAGTATCCTGAGATCCTTGCTGGCATCATGCCCGCGAGCGCGCTTTTCCCGGTATATACGACATTCTTCGGCAAGCCTGTTACCGACAGACTTAATAAGACAGTCTCTGTCCCTGTTTTCTATTCAGGCGGCGAGAAGTCCCATCTGCCGGAGCTCCCGTTCCACGCTGACACATCTCTTGAGCGTGTGAAATATGTTGCTGAAGTAAATAAGCTTAAAAAGTCATTCGAAAACGTATCTTTCGAGGACAAGGAAAACTGGGAAGATCCTATCTGGGGAATCCCCGGAGACCGCATCGAGAAGGTCTACGATCCTACGAGAGATGCTACGCTCACAATCCATTATTACGACAGTGAAGACGGCGTATGCAGAACCGCTTTTGCAAGTGTAAGCAACCAGATCCATGAATGCAGACAGCACAGCATCGAGAATGCGTGGAAATTCATCTCACAGTTCAGGAAAGATAATTGATGCTCCCAATCTCATTTTGCATAAAGGCCAGAAAACTGTAACATAATCTATATAAAGCAAGTGAGGTAACCCCGCATGAAGGAAAAATACGAGAGCCGTTTTGCTAATGAAGAGATCGAGATCACTGTTTTGATTGCTGAGAGTTGTAATGGTGCATCTGTTTACGAGAAGAAGTGGCTTATACCATCTATTGATTACCTGGCTATGCTTGATAACAGCACCGGCAAAATGATCAAGGAAAAAGGCTGCCTCGAGTGGTTTATAAAAAGAGAACCTGACAGAAAAGGATGGGGCTACGATTTTGAACCGTACGGAATCTACAGATTCCTTGTCCGCAAGAGTGTTTTCGTGAACACTACATATAGGATCGTAAAGATCCTGGAAGAGAATGTACAAAACGAAGATCTCATTGAATACAGAAAGCATTTTTTGAAATCTGTAGAGATAAATACACCATATGGCCGGTTTGTTCTGGACAGGTCCATGTCATGGTTTGAAGGTGCGGTCGAACTGGGTGGTTCTGATGCTACAGTTTTCCTTGAAACCGACGAAGAAAACGGTGAGACAGCGGATGGCGCGCTTCAGGTATTTTTAAAGAACAAAGAAGACTTCGAAATCTTTGACCGGAAGAACAAGGAATATGCAGCTGAGAATCTTCTTGATCTTGCAAATGAATGGCAGGAGAGCGAAGAGGGCGAACACGAGCCGATCACCAAAGAGAAGTTTATGGAATTAATGGATTTATCAGAGATGACTGTTTCTCCTCATGGATACATTACACTTTACTATAATGACGGTGATATGTTCTGGGGTCATGCAATAGAGATCACTGTGGAAGAAGACGGAACTGTTTCTGATGCAAATATTGCGGGTTGATCTGCACTATGAATGACAAGCTTGCCAAATATGAATACAACCCCAAGAATCCTAAGAAACTGAAACTTAAGGCGGTTCTTCACAAGCTTAGGGACTACAGGCTTCTTTTTATCTTTTCCATTCCTTTATACATAATGTGGGGATGTTTTGCGGCTGCCTGTGTTGCATTGCCTTTTATCTACGAGTTCAAGACGGATAAGGACTACACTGACATGGCGACTTCATACGTCGCGCTGATCGTTTCAGGTCTCGTGCTCTTCGGAATCTACATGCTGATCTTTGCGGTCAAGAAGTTGACAGATACAAAAGCAGCAGTGGCTAATACGAAGAAGTATCTTCAGATATCAGACAGCTTTATTGAAGAAGTCGAGAACGATCTGGCAAAAGGTATGCCGTTTTTGAAGAGCCATAATCTCGGCGTTTCTGAGAAATATATATTCGGCAATCTTACATTGATCAATTTCACGCCTGTAATTATTCCGAAAAGCGAAATAGTTGAAGTTATCTATGAGATCTTCGAAGGTGCTTCAACACTGGTTGCTCACAACGGTCATGTGACGAATGCCAGAAACTTCTATCAGAATTTCTTCTTCAGACTGAAGAATGGGAATTACGTGCCGGTCCAGGTTAATGATAAGTTTAAGCTCGATATTGCTCTTGCCGCCCTGCAGAAAGCAGGCTTAAAGACCGTCGAGCTCAACAGGAATGCAACTGGAAATGAATTTAAATCAAAGAATACTAGGAACATATACAAGTTAGAGTCTGAGAGGATAATTGTCAGGAATCTTGATGTTACGAAGATAATCCCTTTGCCTGTAACTGACAGCTGCATCCGTTTTGATGAAATATCCTACGGAACTGACGGCAATCTGTGCGCAACAGCTGTTTGCAAGGACGACGGCAAGATGAGGTATTTTATCGATGAGAGGATCGTAGCGATAACAGCTAAACAGGTTATTGCTGCACCACAGCCCAAGCCTGTTGAGACACCAAAGGAGGCATACAAAACCATGATGACCAGAGATAAGTTTTTCGATCTGTGTAACGATGTATGTGATTGGGACAAATCAGGTGATGATGAACTTGTGGTAAAGCCTCTTGTGGAATATCTTTCAAAGCTCCCTGACGAAGATATCTTTGCATTTGAAGACATCATGGCTGAGCTGCTTTATGAGCTTGATACAAAGCAGAATTATGAGACAGCATTAAAGTACGACACTCACAATGACGATACTTTCCTCTATTCAAGATGCATCGCCCTTGTTAACGGCAAGAACTACTTCGAAAAGGTTAAGAACGGCAAGATAAAAGATCTGTGGAATATGGAGTTTGAAGCTCTCCTTTATGTTGCCCGTGACGCATGGGAGAAAAAGCATGGAAAGAGTTCAAGCGAATTCCCGCATATATCACCTGTAAGCTACGAGACAGGCAGCAACAAGGAAGGTTGGAAATAAGACGGGGGAGAAGATGTATAGCTGTATTAAATCGATTAAGGATGATGAGAAAATCTCGATAGACGATGTTCTGGAAATAGAGCAGCGATTCGGTTTTAAGATGCCGGAAATACTGAGAGAATATTATCTTATGTACAACGGCGCATCCATTTACAATTGCGTATTTTCGATCGATGGATATGAGGTGGAAGTTGCGAAACTTGTTGAATTGAAATATGGTGTTTTGCCTCTTGAAAAGATAATTGAAATGGACAGAGAAGACGGGTTTATTCCTTCCAACATGATACCTGTCGCAAGGAACTCCGGAGGCGACTACTATTATTGGAATGACCAAAGCGGACAAGTATATTTGTATTTGAGTGATTGCATTGAGGATCCCATATTGATATGTGAAAACTTAGAAGAATTTTTCGCACTGTTAGAAAAGAATTATCAGTCAAATTAGGAGAAATGCATTTTATGAACACAACCTTAATCGACAGATTCATAGCTGAATACAAACCCGGGAATGATCTGGTGAATCCGGATAAGGAACTCCTTGATTTTGGAAGACAAATGCTCCCGCCGGAAATATTGTATTTATGGGAGACATATGGCTTTGGTGAATATGGGAACGGATTCATAAAAGTTGTTGATCCCAGAGATTATATGCACAGCCTGTACACGTGGCTTGGCAAGCAGGACTTCAGCAAGATCCCGCTATTCGTATCTGCATTTGGAGATATTTTCTACTATCGAAAACTGGAAGGTGAAGAGAACGATATATCGATGCTGGACATCCACTACAGAAAAGTAGAAGTTTGCGGATATTCGTATCAGGAGTTTTTCGACGGCTATATCCTTGATGAGAACGTAAAAGAAAATGTTCTCAGGCGCACGCTTTTCAACGAAGCAACAGCTAAGCTTGGAGCCCTTGCAGTTAATGAATGTTTCTTCTTTGTCCCTGCGCTGGTTATTGGCGGAGCAGAGGATATCAAGTACGTGAAAAAGGGTGATGCAAATGTGCATCAGCATTTGCTGTTTGAGTTAGGAAACTCATGAATCAACCTTTAGGGGAGAATAAAATGACTGAGCAAATGAAGCATCATTTCGAACTTGGCGCAGGCAAAGAGAATTTTGAGTGGGCGTAAAGGGTTAGAGTATTAACAGGAAATGGTGGTAAGAACAAAACAATGATTTCAATTTATAAGAAATATCACGTCGCATACTGGTGCATCGGAATCGTCGGGATCATAGGCATGATCATAGCGAACCTCTGGTTCTGCAGACACACATGGGTTCCTGCGATACCGATAACGGCCGTGACGATATTACTGGTCTTGGTTGATGCATTTATCTTTACTAAGCTCACATCGAAAAAGCTCTCTAACGAAGTATTGCCCCTGGGATGTGCGTGGAATTGAACTTTTTTAGGGGCTAAAAGAGTACGATTATTGGCTTTGCAAGTTACAAAGGTGTTTATGGTACTATTTTCGAGGGTGAATAAGTACGATTTGAGGATCTGGTTCTTAGCCGTCTTAATCCTGAATAAAACTATCTACTCTTGATTCCCGTTTTCAGCATTGAAATGCTCAATGAACTCTTCGAGGAATGCATGCCTTGGAGCTGCCATTTCGCGTGCTTTGGCGGTGTTTAATCCGTCTTTGAGAAGCAGGAGCTTCTCGTGAAAATGATCGATGCCGCCTTCCAAAGGCCTTCCGTGCTTGCCTCCGTATGCGAATGTGCGCGCGATCCCGACGGCGCCCATAGCATCAAGTCTGTCGGCATCCTGGACGATCCTGCCTTCGAGTGAATCCGGTGTTTTGCCGCGGTTCTTACTGAAGGAGACTGAATTGATTATGCTTACTATAAAATCAATTTCCGCGTCATCAACACCCTGCGATCTGAGGAAAGATACTGCATTCGCATTACCTTCTGTATCGAAAAGTTTGTGATCGTCAGCGTCGTGCAGGAGAGAAGCAAGAGCAACTGCTTCGATGTCGCAGGAAGGCTCAGTCACAGCGATCGTCATTGCATTCGAATAGACGCGCAGACTATGGTCAAGATCGTGTCCGTCGGAGTTGCCGCTGAACAGATCTTTTATGTAATCTTTGGCATTTTGAATCAACCGGTCATTCATAAAAAGCACCCCCATAGATTGTAACATTATGGGGGTGGCTTCAAAGTTTTCAGTTGAAAGAATTTACAGCTTTACTGTGGCAATAAATCTGTCATCCTCAGCGGAAATACCGAGCTTGAATCCAAGCATAGCAAGATTGTTGTCAGCAATTGCAAGACCTAATCCCGTGCCGTTGTTCTTGCGCGCCGAATCGCCTTTGGTGAAAGGATTTTTCAGACTCTTTACATCGTCTATCTTTCCTTCTGTAATGTTAGTGATGACAAGTTTTTTGTCTTCGCACGCGATACCGATCTCAGTGCCTTCCTTGCAGTAGAGGACAGCATTGTTTATGAGATTCGATATGGCCTGTTCGAAAACCTTCTCATCCGTTTTAACAGTCATGCTCTTCTTATCGTAATTGATCTTCAGCGAGCGCTCGCTGATGGTGTGCTCGTTGTCTGCGATGATCTTTCCGATGACTTCACTTAAGTCGACATTCTCTTTTGTGATCTCAGCAGGCTTGTTCTCAGACTTGGAGAATTCCAGAATGTCGTTGACCATCTTGTTCATCTGGGCAACTTTCTCTTCAACCTTTCCTGCATAGTATTCCTGCTTTTCCGTGCCTATATGATTCGACAGGTTCTCTGCATAAGCCGTGATAGCTGCCATAGGAGTCTTCAGATCGTGAGCCATCGCGTCGATCATCTTGCTTCTGTATTCGAAGATCTTAAATCTTCTGAGCTTGATGTTGTAGTCTATCGTGGAAGGTACGAATGCGAAAATAAAGGCGCCAACGATTACGCAGAATATAACGGTCTGAAGCTTGTCTTTGTACAGTTCCTGGAAAGGAATGCGGTTAAGTCCGGAACAGCAGTATTCTATTACCGCTTTTTCATTCCAGAAGCCGCTCCAGGTACTTTCAGTCCAGTCAATTCCATAGAATTCATCACATCCTGCAACTGCACCGTACTGAACAAGACCATCGTCTTCCCAAACATTATACGATCTGGGTATGACATGCTTATATCCCTCAACATTACCGGGATCCATCCTGATGATCAGGCCTGTGTTCTGCGGATTTCCGTACCTGCGCTGATCGGTCTTCATTATCTCGATCTCTGCAGGAATAAATGTCGCATTTTCGAAGTTTACATAAAAATCTCTGCAGATGAAAACGATCATCGGTTCCTTGGGAAGCGTTAATCCGTTCCCGGTATCTGAAAACTCATATGCCTTGACCTCAGGAGAGTTGAAATAACGCAGGTAACTGTTATCTGCCAGAGACAGATAATGTACGATGTGGTTTTCGTTATATGCAAGTAATGCCGTTTTTGATGTGTCGGTTGTAAATAAGAGCTTGTCGTAATCTGCGCCGTAGTTGTCTTTAGGAAGGTATGCATTTAAGAGCACGTTTTCTCCGGTTGAACAATAATGGTCAAGCAGAGCCCACTTTACCGCTACGATGTCTTCTGCTGTAAAGCTATCCTTATCCATCGCTAAGCCGGTTAAATTGTTGTTGCTTTCATCAAAATCCACTTCCTGCTGATAATCAACGAGAAGGAGCATGATATAGAATGCTGATAAGACTGCGAAAACCAACAGCAGCACGAGCACGCTTACGAAGTACGAGAGCAGGAACTTCGGCCTTTTTATTTTTGCTTTATTCAGTTTCATTTGTACTATTCCTCCGTTATCCGGTAGCCCCTGCCGATCACGGTCTTGATCTGATCTGCCGCACCGCCCAGACACCCGCGGAGCCTTCTTATTGTGTTGTCGACGACTCTGTCGCTGACATCAAGATCATCTCCCCATACATGATCAAGAATGGCTTTTCGGGTGAGTACTGAGCCCTTGTTTTCGAGCAGATAAAGAAGGAGAAAATATTCTTTGGAATTGATATCGATCTCCCGGCCTTTGACCGAAACCAGCATGGCCTTTTTGTTGAGCGTTATGCTCCCGCATCTTATCTCTTCGCTGCCGCTGTCCTTAATTGCGCGCTTAAGAAGAGCAAGGCTCTTGGCGTAGAGATGTCTGGTCGAGAAGGGCTTGACGACGTAATCGTCACAGCCTGTCTCATAACCTTTTAAGATGCTGTCTTCGGAGCCTAAGGCAGTAACGAATATGATCGGACAGTCGCTATTTTTGCGTGCGGCTTTGCAGATATCAAATCCGGATGCCCCGGGAAGCATAATGTCTAAGATCATGAGGTCGAAAGATTCAGATGTGACCCTGGCCAATGCATCGTTTCCGTCCGATGCGGTCACGACTTCCCAAAGTCCGGCGCCTTCTTCGCGATAGAAGTCGCTCACAGCTTCGAGCAGTTCCGGTGAGTCTTCGACGATCAGCAATCTGTAAGACATTTTTTCATCCTCCTTGTGAGCATATTACTGCTTCGGTGTGTCAGCAGTATGTCACGGGAAATCTTTCCTTCAATGTTACGACATAAGGCGTAAATCGCAAATACGGCATACGTTTTGAGATTGTTCAGTCAGGGACGGTTGGGGTAGAATCAGATAAGTATGGGCAAATGAAAACCCGGGTTAGGTTGACCCGGGTTAACTTGGAGAGTGTTTTGAAGCTTATTCTGCTTGCGGGTTTATTATGTTCCTAAAGAGCTTTATATCCTTTAAGCAAATGAGTGAGAACTGTATGAAAACTGAGGTAGTTTGTTTTTTGCCTCAAAAGTGGACGGGTTTTGCCTAAGGACATACAAAGGACACATGCGTAATGTAAGTTTTTTCCAGGGGAGGAAATTCTTATGGCAGGGATATTGATAGTTGAAGACAACATAGAACTGTTAGAACTTGTTGCTGATTTCTTCAGGAGCAAGGGAACGTTTGAAGTTGATACCGCATCTGACGGCAATAGTGCACTGAGCCTCATCAGCGAAAAAGACTACGATATCGCGATACTGGACATCATGCTTCCGGGAGCAAACGGATTTGAAGTCTGCAAAGCTTTGCGCGCGAAAAGCAGGTGCCCTATTGTTTTCCTGACAGCGTTAGGCAATGAGAGCAACATCTTAAAAGGCTATGAGGCCGGCTGTGACGATTACGTTGTAAAGCCCTTCTCACTTAAGGTGCTTTATGCCAAGTGCCTGGCGCTTTTATCAAGGACCGAAGCAGAACTTAATAAAGAACCGGTTTTTGAGTGCGGAGACATTAAACTCTATCCGCTGCGCATGGAAGTTGAAGTCAGCGGCCGCAAGATCAATCTGGCGCCCAAAGAATATTTCCTCCTCAAGGTTCTCATGGAGAACAAAGGAATCGTCTTCGGAAGAGACAGGCTCTTAGATCTTGTATGGGGTATAGGTTTTGACGGTTCAGACAGAGTCGTCGACAATCATATCAAGAAATTGAGGAAGAGCCTTGGAACATCCGGAAACGTGATCAGGACTGTAATTGGGGGAGGTTACAAGATCTTATGATTACCGGTTTTAAATGGAAAAAGAAAGATACAAAGCAGGCAATAACAGAGCCTAAATTCGGGAAAATATTTATCAGGAGATTTATTGCCTGGCTTGGAGTGTTTGCGGTAATAGCTTTGATCGTTTTCGTGCTGGTTGGAAACGCTGTCTTTGAGTCAAGAGCGAGTTTTATCAGGCTCATGAGACACCGGATATCTGAAAGGGCAGAAGCAGTGTACGAGGCAGATCCGGAAAGCGATGATTATATGTTTAAGCAATGCTGGCTTAAGGCCGAGATTGCAGATTACAATTCAATTGAAGGCAACTATGCAGAAGTTTGTATAGGTGATAAACGAATTGCTGCAGATGAGGATACGGCATATATTTCTCTGTTTTTTGGCGGCGACGATTATGATATTTTCTTCATTGAAGATATATCCTATTTGGATCCGGTATTTGAAGCTGCAGGCATAAAACCGGAAAACAGGAAAGATTACAGCGGGTACTTCAGATTAGATTTTGATCCTCTTTATGGAATCTTATACAATTCGGAAATCATAGATACAAACGTCAAATTCATGCCGAGAACCATGTACATCAACAGGGAAACGCATACTTTTATTCCGGGAGTAATTGTTTTTGAAGCATTCGGCAAGCAGTATATTGTTGACTGTACCCCTGCCAATGCCAATACAGAAGGATATACAGTTGAGGATTATGGCGACAATTACTGGATAAAGAATATATTCGTTCGATACAGGGCCAATCCGGAACTCTCTTCAAAAGATATAGCTGTTTTCGATGTTTACAACCGGGAGAAAAGTTCTGATGTGTTTAATATTTTGGTTGAAGATTTTTACGATGCAGATAGTAGTTTTGCATGGAGTGTCGGATATAACTTTGAGAAAGAATATTCATTATTTGAACTTGCACCGGTAACATCCATTGCAATTCCTGTTGCAGCTCTTCTAATGGCACTTGCCGCAGCTCTTATCCACTCATTTGTTAAGTACCAGGGGGACAAGACTGTATGGAAGATATTCGAGTACAGGACGAAGACGACTGAGGCAATGGCGCACGATCTGAAGACCCCTCTGGCTGCGGTAATGGCTTATGCGGAGAATCTGGAAGAACATTCTGAAGATCCTGCGAAAGTCCGCGAGTATTCGAAAAATATCAATGAGAAAGTCAGCGCTATGGACCGCATGATAGCCGATATCTTAACTTTGTCCAAAGGGGAGACCTGCAGGATAGAAGTGAACACTGAGGATGTAAGCGTTATGGAACTTGTAAAGCTGAGCCTTATGGAATTCCCTGATCTGAAGTATGAGCTTAAAGGATTAGACTCAAGAATCAGGACAGACAAAAAGCTTCTTAAGCAGACTGTCGAAAACCTCCTGTCGAACTGCGACAGATATGGTGATAAGGAAAGCCCTGTGGACATAACCGTAACTCCGGAAAGTCTTATCATCATCAACAAAACAGATAAGACTTACGATGATGTCGAATCATTGAAAAAGCCTTTCGTGAAAGGCGATGATTCAAGAGGTGCAAAGGGCACCGGCCTGGGACTGGCGATAGCGGAAAACAATCTGAATATTCTGGGATATAAGCTTGAACTCGTATCCGGAGATGGAACGTTCAAAGCGATAGTGAAGTTTAAATGATGATGGGAATAGGATAGAAAACAAAGGCCTCTGCACTCCGTGCGGAGGTTTTTGTTTGAGTAAGGTATAATGATTACGTGGTTTAGGTATTTGTTTTCGGTTTTTCAAGATGGAAAAGAATAAGAAGTCAGACAAAATAGTTACCGCGATAATGATAGGCAGTGTGGTCATTGCATTTCTTTGGATGCAGCTGACAGATGCGATCCCTTATTGTCCTTCGGGAAATGTAATCGATGAATCATTCCTCAACACGCTGAAGGTAATGACCGCGGTCAAATATCTGGTTATGATCTTAGGTATGGCTGGGCTTTTTGTGCCGTTTATTGTCATCTGTCTTATCCGTGCGAAGAAGGGCACCAGGATAGCTGTTATTGCCATTATCTCAGTAACAGTGATTATTCTTGCGCTTCTTGTTTTCCCGTTCCTGGAAGGTGCTTTGCGCGGCATTATAGACACACCTCCGGTAAGCACCGAAGTTGTTTCCGAGAGGTATTATTCCTCCGGAGGCATGACATACAATCTGCATTTCGAAGGCGGAGGCCATGCTCATGTCTCGGCATATCACTATAAAAAGATCAGCGTCGGAGATGAGGTCTATGTGGTTTATTGCGATGGAGAGCCGATAGGCGTTTTTAGGACAGACGAATATATTCTCGCAAATTGAGTACAGGAGATTAATATGAGAGATTACACACTTGGCCGTACAGGCATTACCGTTCCGCAGAATGCATTCGGCGCGCTTCCTATTCAGAGAGTAAGCACGGAAGAGGCCGTTAAGCTTTTAAGAAAAGCATACGACGGCGGCATGAGATTTTTCGATACCGCAAGGGCATATTCAGACAGTGAAGAGAAGGTCGGTCTGGCCTTTGAAGGCATGCGCGATAAGGTCTTTATCTCTTCGAAAACCCAGGCCACAACAAGAGAGAAATTCTGGTCAGATCTTGAGACGTCTTTAAAGCTCCTTAAGACTGATTATCTTGATATTTACCAGCTTCACTGCGCCGCCAGGTGCTATGGCGAGGGCGATGAGCTTTATGAGTGCATGAAGGAAGCCAAAGAGAAGGGCATGATAAAGCACATCGGAATCACTGCTCATAAGATAGGCGTCGCGGAGGATATCATTGCCAGCGGCCTGTATGAGACGCTGCAGTTCCCGTTCTCTTATCTGGCGTCAGACAGGGATATAGCACTTGTTAATAACTGCGCCAAAGCAGGTATGGGCTTTATTGCCATGAAAGGCTTATCAGGCGGCCTTCTTACCAATTCAGAAGCATGCATGGCGTTCATGAGTGAATACGATGCACTCCCGATCTGGGGCGTTCAGAGGGAATCTGAGCTTGATGAGTGGCTCAGCTTTTTCGAACGTGATATAACCATGACTGATGAGATCAGGGCATTTATCGATAATGACCGCAAGGAGCTTTTAGGCGAGTTCTGCAGAGGCTGCGGATACTGCATGCCGTGCACGGTCGACATCACGATCAACCAGTGCGCGAGAATGAGCCAGATGATCAGGCGCGCACCGTCGCAGAACTGGCTTACCGACTTCTGGCAGAATGAGATGATGAAGATAGAGAACTGTGTTGACTGCGGAATCTGCAAAACGAGATGTCCTTATGAATTAGACATTCCGAATCTGTTGAAGAAAAATCTACAGGATTACAAAGAGATACTCGCTGGAAAAGAAGTATAAAGAAAGCCCGGATCACACACGCTCCGGGCTTTTTATGTTTATTCGTTAAGGATTGGGATTCTGACGACAAGCGTTGCATTATCGCCAGTTTGCAAAGATATCTTGACCTTTCTGCCATTCCCTCTAAATTCTATAACGCGCACATGTAATTTATCGGACGGACCATAATCGGAATATACCTCATAGCCTTCTGCCTTATACCTTTCGATAAATCTCTCAAATACTTCTTCCGAGAATTTCGGATCATTAAACATCATTTGTGCTTCAACAGTTGCATACTGACCTATTTCAGTTACCGCTGAGGTGTCCTTGTCATATGGTACAGACACATCAAGAACTATAAAACAACTGTCTGCGTCCGGGATAAGAACAAACTGCCAATAGTAACTGTCGACAACTGATTTGGCTTTGCTTTGGTCACCTGTTAAAACGAATCTCTCGGCATATTCTTCTTTGGTCATGCCGACCTTAACTCTGGTTGTTTTCCATACGTTATCTACGATCTCTTCGGCCGACATACCGTCCATGCCTATATAGATGGAATCTTCGGTTATCTTCTGAGATGTCTTTGTCTCTTCCGATTCTTCAGGTTCTGTATCGGTTATAACGATGTCCTCATCAGAATGGTTTACGCTTCTTTCTGTTTCTTCTATCTTTGTATCCCTCGGTCCGGAAGGTTTCTTGTCGTCCTTCTTTGTGAGAACACCAATGATAATTCCTATTGTTGCTCCGACAGCAACTACGCCGGCAATACTGCCGATCAAGATCTTTGTTTTCATAATATCTGTCCCTTTCTTGACTGCCGTTTTGGCAAGATTTGTTCCGGCTTTTGAAGCCTCTGTTGATGCGGACAGATTGGAAAGCGAAGCCGGGAGAGGTTTAAAAGCAACCTTTTCGGCTTCTTTTGTAAACAATTTGGTTAAGAACGGTATAGCCATACCGTACAGCTTTGTGTCGTTTTCTTCTTCATACTTCTCGACCTCCTTCTTGATCTTTTTCTTGGCAAAATTCAGACGCCACAAAACTGTTCCCTGTGGGATCTTAAGAGCCTCTGCGATCTCTTTAGTGCTCATCTCATCAAAGTAGAACAGGATAAGTGTTCTTCTTACATCGTCAGACAAAACGTTGTTGATGATGTCCATGATGATCTTGCGCGTGTCTTCCGACTCGACGATCGAATCCGGCAGAAAGTCCTCCGGGACTGCTTCGACTGAGTCAAAGAACCCGTCTTCAACGTTGTCCGTCTTCGTCCTTGTGAGACGGTTGAGACACTTGTTGGCAGCATTCTTCTTGAGCCATGCGGTTACTTTGCTCTTATCCTCAATGGAATCGTAAGATTCGATCAATGATACGAAAGTATCCTGTACGATGTCTTCTGCGTCGGCCTCATTTTTGAGAAGTGCCATAGCTGTCCAGTACACCGCTTTGTAGGCTTCGTTGTAGATCTGCTCGAGTTCTTTGTCTGTCATGTTTTTTGCCTCCTTAAGTCCGCATCTGTCTTATAGACACATAAGCGATGCATATTATTGGGTGGTCATGAGAAATTTTTTCTGTTTTTTATAATATCAATTCGAAAACGTCTTTAAAACAATTAAATAAGCTGTTAAGACCCATGTTATAATCGTGTGGGAAAGGAGACGGGCTTTGAAGGAACTGACTGCATTAGGCAAAGAGAAAAAAGCATTTAATAAGGCACCTGTTATTACGTGCCTTTGCTCTGTTCTGATTACTTTGTTTATTCTGTTGCTGTCTTTTATCCTTATGGGCTTTGCTCCGTTCGGCGATCAGGCTCTTCTTTATAAAGACGGACAGCAGCAGATGGTCGATCTTTTCTGCTGGTATAAGGATGTCCTCACAGGCAGGTCTTCGCTGGACTATACGTTCACGAAATATCTGGGAGGAAGCAATTTCGCAGTCTTCTCATATTACCTGTCATCTCCATTCAGTCTTCTGATCGTTTTCTTCGACAAGTCCCAGGCTTCATTATTCATGAATGTCCTTTACCTGCTGAAGACTTTATTTGCTGCGGGCTTTGCAGGCTTTTACCTCTGCAGGAGATTTAAGCCTGATACTTTTCCCAAGTGTTCTGTCACAGCTTTCCTTGCAGCATCCTATGCTTTAAATGTTTACATGATCTCCCAGAGCTCCAACATAATGTGGCTCGACGGAGTCTATATGCTGCCCCTGATCCTTGCAGGAGTCGAGAAACTCGTAAATGAGAAGAAGAGCACGCTCTTTATAATCTCAGCAGGCTTGGGGCTCATCTTCAACTGGTATGTGGGAATAATCAATCTGATGTTTGCAGGTATATGGCTCTTTTTCGAGACAGCGCGGAAAGCAGTCATGCAGAGTCCTTATGAGAATAAGAAGGAACATCCTGTTTTAAGATTATTCGGCGAATCCATCGTAAGGTTCGCAATAGCATGCGTATCAACGCTCCTTATATCTGCAGTTATCCTTCTTCCGACGCTGACGATGCTCTCGGGAAGATCCTATGGCCACTCGGGCCTTGCGATGCTTACGGACTTTTCAGTAATAGGCCTCATACCCAATGTCATCAGCAATTATTCATTCGGCGTCGTAAGCCTTGAGGGAAGTGTAAATCTCTTCGCAGGAAGCCTCGCATTCTTCGGCGTCATTATGCTTTTCTTCTCCGTCTCCAAAAAGCTCAAGGAGAAGATCCTTTATGGAGTCCTGCTGTTATTTACCGTCCTGTCTTTTTACTGGCAGCCGCTGGTGGCTCTTTTCTCGATGCTGAGGGAAGTTGAAGCGTTCTGGTACCGTTATTCCTATGTAGGAAGCTTTGTGCTTATTTATCTTGCGGCTGTATTCTATCTCGAATGTGATCTTAAGAAGATCAGGATATATATTCCGCCGTGCATTGCGGCTGTTTATGTCCTGACAGTTATCTTACTGGCCGACAAGAATTCGCACCCGGTACCGGAAGTTTTATTGACTCTGAAGCTGGCTGATATCTTATCTTTAGGTGTTGACTATTATCTTGTCCCGATCGTTTCTAAGATTGTCTTCCCGGTCATTACAGCTCTTTTCCTGTGCCTCGTTATCGCATCCAAAGAGAAAGATAAATCTGCCGTTAAACTTGGTTCGGGAATACTGGCTTTTATGCTGGTCACGGAACTTGTTTTCAGCCAGCTTGTTCTGGGCCTTATCTATTCGACTAATGACGGACCTTCTATCGGTACCTACACGGATATGGAGACCGAGCTCCTTAACAAGATCGACGATCCATCCTTCTACCGCGTTGTCCAGACGTCATATCACAGTTACTACCATGAGCTCTCGGCTTCATACAGCGAGCCGATGGCGTACGGCTTTAATTCCGTAACTGCTTTTGTATCTGCGCCTGATGAGAACAGTGTATGGTTCTTGGACAGGGCAGGTTATCCCGGCTACTACGATACTATCCCCGTAACCGAATCTGAGAACATCGCGCTCGACAGCATCCTTTCCGTTAAGTATGTTCTTCTTCCTGCAGGAGATAAGAAGTCTGCAGGCCTTCAGAAGATAGGAGGCGTGGAAGGCTTTAAGGATATCTACTTAAATCCTTATGCCGTTCCTTTGGCTTTTGTCATTGATAAGACAGGCTCTTACGAGAGCAGCAAGACTGATCCCGCGTTATATCTTAATGACGTCTATAAGTACCTCTCAGGCGTCGAAAAGGATATCTTTATTCCTGTTGCTTCTGATAAAGTAACTGCTGCATCAGATGAGACAGGCTACACATATCTCATCGATCTGGGCACTGATGACGGCGTCATCGCTTATGCAAATCTCATCACGGATACCGATACCGGTGCAGATCTTTACATGAATGGTGAGAAGCTGACGGCGTATTCCGAAGAGATGGCGCCTGAGATGATCCGTATCCTGCCTGCTGACGGAAAGGCTGAGATAAAGCTCACTTTCAAGGACGCTGAAGGCGGCCACAAGGTTACTGATGCGCTGTTCTACACGGTGGATAAAGATGCTCTTGCTGAGGCTACGGATGCCATTAAGAGCAAAGGAACTTTTAAATCCGATATCCGCGACGGCCACCTGAGATTCGAAGTTACAAATGCATCTTCAGGCACGAGCCTTTTCATGTCGGTGCCTTTCAATAAGGGCTGGACCATTACAAGAAACGGACAGAAGATCAGCTGTGATAATACCTGTGATACTTTCATCACGATCCCTCTCGAAAACGGTGACAACGTGATCGAGATGAACTACCGCGCACCGCACCTTACAGCAGGCATTATTGCTGCTGTAATAGGCATAGTGTTACTTGCGGGAATCACTGTTTTCGAGAACAGGAAAAAGGAAAAGATCAGTAAGTGATCTCCCAGTAGAATTCATCGCGCTTGCAGAAAGCTGCCGTATAATCACCGGTGCCGGGATACAGTTCGGTGCCTTCGTTTTGTGAGACGAACTTGCTGATTGCTTCAGACTTTTTAGATACTTCCTCATCTGTCAGAACGATCTTTTTTACCTTGCTCCAGTCAAGAGAAGTACCCTTGGTGGGGAAGGGATTTGAGAATTCCTTTATAACAGGCTTATTGTCTGAGCCGTAAGTGAGGTGCTCAGGCCAGGTGTCCTCTTCGCCGTGGATAACGGACTCACAAAGCACAGGACGGTAGCCTGCTTCCTTTGAGAGGTTCTGAAGGATCTCTTTTACCATCCTGAAGCCGAATGCGTGATCTGTATGCCATTCGAATTCTGACGTCGTATAGATGCGGTCAGGACGGCAGGCGAGAAGGTAAGTGGAGAGGTCGTTCCTGAGATTTGCGCCAGTGAAGTCAGCAGGATCTCCGGTGTTAAGCGTGTGATAGTCGTAAAGGTTCTGGACCGGGTCACCGTATGTCGAAGTCTTGCCGCTCCTGGACTGGAAGCACTTATCGGGATCTTCTGAAGACAGAAGTGCCTCGAGTGTAAGATCGCCATAACCCAATACAGTGATGTCTGATTTATCCAGGCCAAGTACAGCCAGCGCTTCAACGCTCTCTGCAAGGCGGATCGGAGTAAATTCGGTGCCGTAATAGTCACCTGTGGTAAGGAAAAGTACCTTAACGTCATTGCCTTTTTTAAGCTCCTGCTGGATCGTGCCTGCAAAGGCCAGGATCTCGTCGTCCTGGTGTGGAGCCACGATGAGAGATACCTGCTTCTTTGATTCTTTTACTGATACATCGCTGAATGTGATATTGCCGTCACCAGGGAGGAATCTGAACTTGACTTCGTTCTTTCCAGCTTCAAGGAAGATGGCTTCGTCAACGGTTCCTTCGCCCTTGGGGAAGCTTACTTTCTTATAGAATCTGCCGTTGATAAAAAGGCCGTATGTCGCATCTTCTCCGGCATTCTTATAGGAAGCCTTAAGGTCGAACCTGCCGCTTTCCTTAGCATCGAAGGAATAGACTTCAGAGTGCTCACCGGGCAGGAGGTCTGCATCGTAGTTATATACTTCGACTGAACGGAAACCTGCAGCATTGTCTTCAAAGACTTCAGCCGTATCGAGCATCTCGCCGACGATCGCGCTGCAGTAAGCTCTTCTGTCGTCATTGTCTTCGAAGAATGTGATCTTGCCATATGTCCTGTTGTGTGCGATCTGTCCCTTGTGGGTTGTTCCTTCGGGATAGAACATATAAAGACCGATCATGCCGCCGTTATGGACGTAGCCGTGCTCTGAGACATAACCGTCGATATCAACGGCGCACCTTAAGATATCAGGATAGCCTGCTCCGATAAGGCCGCCCATGAACTGCTCATCTTTAGTGGTGCGGTCTGTGTCGATGCATACCAAAGTCACGTTTGCCTGAACGTTGTCGAAAAGACCGAATCCGTATCCTGCAACACCGCCTACACCGAACATCTTCTCGTGGGCTCTTAAGTAGACATCGCCCTGAACAGCGCAGTTGACGATCTTTGAATTGCCCATATAACCTGCTATCGTTCCTGCAAAGCAGGGCTCATCCGTATCGTATTCGACATAGACAGATGAGAGTGTGAGGTTTGTTATGGTTGCATTTTCTATGACGTCAAAAAGGCCTACGAGCGAAGTCTGATAAGACTTCAGATTGCCGTCGTATGTATCTCTTACTGCACCGCCTTTTTTGGTGAGGCTTAAGTTCTTTATCGCATGACCGTCGCCATCCAAAGTTCCGTTAAATGTGAAAGGAGTCCAGTCTTTGCCAGCCATATCGATGTCGGAGGCGAGGCAGTATTTTCCGTCAGGCTTATTGGCGATGGCTTTGAGATCCTCGTAAGTCGAGATCTTCGTATATGTCAGAAGGACGATCCTGTGGCCGAGATCAAAGAACCCAAACAGCAGAACAATAAGCAGTATAACTGCAGCGGACACTGTGCCTATGAGAAGTATTTGGGTTCTGGAGTTGCTGTTCTTATCTTTTCCCATATTTAAAAGCCTTTATATCTAATACCTTATATCTGACGGAATAAAGAATAGCATTTTTAACAGAAAGTGTCACTTAAAGCCGCAAAGCAGCGCAAGGCTTAGGCAGTGTTAAAGGCCTGCCCTCTTATAAAGGTAGAAAGCATCAGTTCCGACCACAGAATTCAGATCCTTGGTCGTATATTCGCAGGCCTTCACGAGCTCATAGCCTTCAAAACCGTAAGTATGATTTTTCGTGACGATGAAATCAACGCGCTGCTGACTGACAGCTTCCTCCTTGGAGATCCTGGCTTCATCAAAAACAGAATCGATATTAAGGCCGCAGAAATACTTCTCGGTAGGAGCGATTCCGGAGACCATATAGAAGCCCTGATCGAGGAATCCGTAGTTCAGCATCGTCGCGCCGGGATAGTTTTTCGTATATTCAGCGAAAATATACTGCGGCATCTCGTCTTTGCTCCTGAAGATATTCACGGTGGCAAAAGATGAGAAGAATGCCAAGATGGCAAGTCCTGCTGCAAGAGACACTGCGATGAAGAGCTTTGCTTTAAAACGTGAGAAAAAGGCCTCTACGGCTGCAAGGGCAGGCATGGTCAATGCCGCGAGCGCGAAAATATAGTAGAAGCCGATAAAGCTTCCCTGGAAGATGAATACGGTCGTGAACAGGAAAAGCGTCAGATAAGAAATGAGCTCTGCAAAACGCTTCCTTACGATGAAGAAAATAATTGAGATAAGGAGCGTTACAGCGATATATAAGTTATCGGAGAGCTTTAAGTATGTGATTACGAGCGTGTAGGGGATAACACCTGATAAGGGGATGGAATCGCTCACGTTCCTGTAGAGGAAGATATTGTTGTAGAAGTAGGCAGTGTAAAGATCACCCAGAGCATTATTGCATGCAAAATAAACCAGCACGGGCAGTGAAGCAACAATAAATGCTGCAATGAATATAAGGATGAGGGAAAGGAGCTTCTTGAACTGTTTATTTCTTATGGAGAATACGAGGAAGATCAATACCATGCCGAGGAAGAATCCGCACAGGGTATACTTGATCCAGAATGCTGCGGCAGTGGATATGGCAATGAATGCTGTCTCCTTTTTACCGGGCAGTGTCTTATCTTTAAGTGTCTTGAGAAGGATATAAAAAGATATGACATAAAACGGCAGGATCATTTCCTCTGCGCTGTCACCGTAGAAGTAGGATCTTACGGAATAAAGCAGCATCATGGCAGGAACAGAAAGCACATAGAGGCGCTTTGTGACCTCGACATAAAGGCCCGCGATCTTTATCGAATAATAGTGAGTGACCGTGCAGATGATTATCTGGATGAAGAACACTCCGATAAATGTTTTCTGCGATACGAGAGCTGCAAGCGCATGGATGAAATAAAGAAGAGGACCTTTCTGCTCGTAAAGATCCCTGTAAGGGACCTGTCCTCTTAAAATACCGGCACCCATTGTGAAGAAGCAGTTCGGATCTTCCCAATAGTTAAAGGGGTAGAAGGGCGATGAGCACGAGAAGACCAGGATAACGGCCACGGCAACAAGGAAGGAAAACAGTATCCTTCTTAAAAACACTTTCCTGCTGCCTGTATCTGACATAGTTAATCCGACCTCTTTGCAAATTGTACCATTATTATACAAGGATTCGTTTCCCTTAAGAGTGCCGTGTCTGAATGCCCGGCTGATATAATAATGGTATAATCAAACGGCAGACCTCAAAGAATTATGATTAACCTTTAAACATATATTTTCTATGAACACGACCGACACGCTGAAACCTGGCTTTTTGCAAAAAGAGATAAAGATCACAACAAGCAGATTTTTCCTTGCTTCCCTGATCTATCTGACGCTGCCGGTAGTGATCTTTTTTATCGGATATCTCAAGTTCGGCTGGGCAGTGCTTTTCTCATCCCTTACGGTATTTTCCGCATGGTGGGCATGGCATGACCTGTCGAAGAAAAATGCTGGTGAAGTTAAAGAACTCAATGAGAAGTCCGTCACGATCAAGTATTCATATCTGCTGTTCCTGATCCCTGTCGTTCTTTTATTCCTCTATCTGGGCGGAGTCGGCGAATTCTCGTGGTGTGTAGGCGACCACCGTGTGCGCTACGCGATCCTTTACGATCTCATCGAATACAAATGGCCGGTCATCTATGATCTTTCCACTCAGAGCAACCCTGTTGTAGCTGAATCACTGGGCGCAGGCAAAGTCGCATTTGCATATTATTTTGTCTTCTGGATGATCCCCGCATTGTTCGGAAAAGTCTTCGGCCTTATGGCTGCAAGGATCGTTCTCATGATCTGGTCTGCCATAGGATTATGCCTCGTTGCACTGGGCGCAAATCTTCTTTACGGGAAGCAGTCAAGATTCTTATTCCTGGCGCTGATGCTCTTTGCGGGATTTGACGTATTCCCTTACTGGTATAACCAGTTCTCAGGCTTCGGCTCCACATGGGAAGACTGGACATGGCATTTCAGAGTGGTGGGCAATTTCTATCAGATAATGAACGTGTTCCACCAGTCGATACCGGGCTGGATTATCACGATCATGCTGCTTTTGTGCGTAAGATCAAGATGCATAGGACTTCTCGGTTCACTGATGTTCTGTTATTCGCCCTGGGCTGCAATAGGAATCTTCCCTTTGTGCGTTGTTAAGATGTTTACAACAAATAAAGGGCTTAAGGCAAAAGAAGTTCTCAAGAACATATTCACCTTGGGCAACATGATCGCGCCTGTAGTATTTTTCGCATGCTTTGCATCCTTCTATCTGGCAAATTCCAACGCGACATACGACTACGGATTCATCTGGAAATTCTATGAGACATGGTACGGCCTGCTTATCGATTACGCCGCTTATATCGTTTTCGAATTCGGCATCTGGGCATTGCTTATCCATAAGAAGTACAAGAAGGATCCGATGTTCTATGCGGCGATCGCGACGCTCCTTATTATCCCTATCTACAAGATGAGCGGACCTAATGATCTTCTCATGAGAGGTTCGATGGCACCGCTGTTTACTATCGCGCTTTATTCCGTGATGTTCGTTACTGACAGCTTCAATGCGATGATGGAAAAGGGCAACAAGAAGGTAAAACCCAGGCTTATCGTTCTCACATTCCTTGTAGCCGCATATACGAGTCTTAATTTTATTCTGACATCAGTCCTTCTTACGTCGATGATATATGCTAAGATCGAGCCGGAGCAGGACATGACGACGGGCATCGTATCATTCGGCAACATCCGCGATGAGCAGTATCTGGAGATGGTTCAGGTCCAGTTCTATGTTTACGGTTACGAAGACAAAACCTTCTTTAAGGTTTTCGCGAAATAACGGAGAGTTCTGATGGAGAAGAAGCAGAGTCTGATCAAAAAATATGCTGACGTGATCGCCTTGTTCCTGGCGTCGCGCGTCTGCTTTGCCGTAATTCTCCTGATCTCCGGAAAGACTGTCCATGAGCTCGTTTATATGTTCGACAGCGAGCTTTACCGCCAGATAGCAGAGAATGGCTACGACCAGGACTTCCTGACCGCATTCTTCCCCATGATCCCGCTTATCATGCGGTTCCTCACAGGATACGGTCTTATCGTTATCAATCAGATATGCCTTTTCATATCGATGGTGCTCTTGAAAAAGTTCCTTGAAGAGGAAGCGAAAAGTCCGTCTGCAAAACTTATCCTTCTGATCTTTTCATTCTCGCCCGTGGCATATTTCTCGCTCACCGGATATACCGAGAGCATCTTCTTCGTCCTCACACTTGGTGCATTCTATCTATTTGTGAAGAATAAGCTTCCGTGGCTCATGGGAATCCTTCTGGGCCTTTCCGTGTTTACGAGAAATACAGGATCGATCGTGTTTTTCGCACTCTTCATCGGAATGGTTATAAGGTGGTTCAGGAAAGAAACGAAGTTCACAGACATAATACTTGCTTATGTTCCGGCAACTCTCATTAGCGTTCTTTACCCAATCTATCTTCAGGTCAAATTCGGCAACTGGAAGATGTTTGTCGACTGCCAGTATGACAACTGGCTGAAGATCCACTCGAACTTCTTTAATACGTATCTCATCAGCTTCAAGATGATATTCACCAATACTTACGACTACGATATCTACACGCTGACGCTCTTCAGGATCAATGAGATAATCACGATCCTCATGACCATTTTCATGATTTATCTTTGCGTCAAGGAATTCAAGAGACTTAAAAAGCTCGATGCAGTATCTGTCGTATCCGTGCTCGTAATGCTGATGTCTGTTGTGATATTTGCAACGACCATAATGGATCCTGTGTATAATTCTCCCACGAGGAGCTTCTACCGCTACTACGGCGGCATGTTCCCGGCGTTCACCTTGCTTCACGATCTCAATCCGAAGGTAATAAACGCTCTAGTAATAATAACCGCATTCTCGGGCTTAGTGATGTCAGCAATATTCTTCAGGGGAACGTTCTTCTATTGATCCCGCATCAGGGGTCTTTTAATAGCCCAGTTCCTTAAGTTCCTTAACAACATTTACATAGAAAGGAACGATATCGCTTACTTCGTCTTCGTTCGAAGGAGCTTTTCTGGTAAATCTCATTCGCCTCATATCCACCACGTCTGCGTGCGAGATGCCCCTGTGGGTAGTGGATGTGCGGATGCCCCTGAAATCTGCCCAGTGCATGGAATCGGTGGATACCATGCCGTCGTTATCGCCGTCGAATTTACGTACGATCGGATAAGTAATGCAGAATACTGAATCGGAAAAAGATCCCTTGCACTTGAAGCCGTAGCTCTGGCACAGGATGTTGTCAGGCGTGGGGTTATCTATATTGAACTGCTCAGCGGTCTTGGTCGTGAGGATATCGAAGCACGCATAGCTGTCAGGGTGCTTGTCGCCCAGGATCTTATGCCAGACGTCGTTGCCCTTAGCAGCAACCTTGACCATCCACTTGGGAGCCCTCATCAGGAAGTCTACGGTCTTTGAGCCGTGGTGGGGCGTATCGATCGTTGTGATAGACGCGATCTTGTCGCTGTAACCGTGGTTAAAAAGATATCTGGATTCGAGGCCGCCCTTGGAATGCGCTAGAATATTTACCTTCGGAGCGCCCGTGATCTTAAGGATCTCATCAAGGCTCTTAGCGATAATGTCTGCGTTACCTTCGACAGAACCTACAGCATCCTGGTGACCGAAGAAGACGTTTGCGCCTTGAGATTCCAGAGCCTTCGGGATCCTGCCCCAATAGCACAGATGCTTTCTGTCGCGGAATCCCATTCCGTGAACCAATAATAATGGATACTTCAAACAGCATTCGTTATTCATATAAATCTCTCCCATTAGGTTTCCGGCCTATATGGGGAGTATAACGCGGTATTATACAATGTTCAATACTGAATTTTATTTAACAGCGCTTTTCCTTGATATTGCCACAACTTTGAGGGCCAGGAATGCAATTACCAGACCGATCGTTGTTACTGTAAAGCTTACTATCAGCATGAAGTGGGGACCCTTGATATCAAGGAGTCTGCCGCAGATAAGGCTTGAGAAGACGCCGCCAAGAGTAATGGAGACATTGATATAAGCCTGGCCTTTGACCTGGTCTAATCTCTCCATTGTCTGATTTACAAAATAAGCGCCGGCGGGGATGAAGACCGCATAAGCGAACATCTGCATGGCCTGGCTTATGTAGACGACGATCATGTTGGGGGCAATTAGCATAAGGAGAGTCTTGATAAGGAATGCCACGCCTGAGATCAGGAGCAGGTTCCTGACGGATATCTTCTTAATGATCTTGTCGATAAGAGCCATCGTCGGGAGCTCTAAGAGCGCTGCGCAGCTTACAGCGATACCCATCTGCGCTTCAGTGCCGCCAAGAGGTGAGATTATCTGGATCATGTAATCGTTGATAGCGTTGTGTGCGAAGAAAAAGCATACTGCCGCAGCCACGAAAAGCATGAACCCGGGATAGGTCTTTATAAAGCCGATGAGGTTATTATGGGCGACTTCATTTTCCGTGGGAGCAGGGGCGTTTACTGCGGGCTTCTTGAAGAAATAGAGCACGATGAGGGCGATCACAAGGAAGATGATATCCAGGATCATGAGAATGTTTACGCCAAAACGGCCGATAGCTCTTCCCGTGAAGAAAGATGTGACGGCAAATCCTGCCGAGCCGAGGCCTCTTGCAAGACCGTAGTAGATATGGCATCCTGCCGCCTCATATTCGAAATACATAGCCGTAATGACCGGCTGGTATACCATTTGCACCATATATATCAGCGCGAAAATAATGAATATAACAACAATTCCGTTCTTGATCACGAGCAGGAGAACAGAGCCCAGGAGAAGGAGCGCCGTAGACGCCATGGAGACATTGCGGTTTGTAAGCTTGCCCTGCTTGTCGATAAGGCCTGCAACTATCGGCTGGAAAATGACTGACAGGATATTTGCCAGAGCAAGAGTAATGCCGATAAGAGTGTTGGAGAAGCCCTTTTCGAGCAGGAAAACGGACGCATACGCATGAATGCCGCTGTATACGGCAAAGTATGTAGCGTTGATGATGATATATCTTAATGTCCAGAATTTTCTAGGAGCTGTCATAGGTAACCGCCGTCTTTGATTTGGCTCATTATACTATGTGTTTCCGGGGATTTTCTTAATTAGATCTAAAATGCTAACATATACAACATAAATGTCCTGAATGGTGTAATGGAGATAAACAATGAGCAAATCAGGTAAAAGCATAGTAAACGTCGTATTATTCGAACCGGAGATACCGCAGAACACCGGCAATATCATGCGCACCTGTGTAGCTACCGGAGCCACGCTTCACATCATCGGTCCCGTCGGTTTTGATATCGAGAATCCTGAATTCAGAAGGGCGTCCACCAACCACATAACGTGGGCTGATTATACGCTCTACGACTCATGGCAGGACTTTGCTGACAAGAACGACGGCGAGTATTTCTTCATGACCCGTTACGGTAAGGTGCCGCCTTCAGATATCGATTTTAAAAAGGCATCGGAGAATTCGGAGATCTATCTGATCTTCGGCAAGGAGAGCACAGGAATTCCGGGTGAGATCTTAAGGGCAAATCTTGACAGGTGCTTCAGGATCCCCATGGCAGCTGACTGCAGATGTCTTAATGTCTCCAACGCAGCGGCAGTCGCTATCTACGAAGTTTTAAGACAGCTTAACTATCCCGGCCTCTCGTTCAAAGAAGAACAGAAGGGCGAGGACTTTCTTGAAGAAAACTATTCCTACGACGAGACTCTGAGAAGGAAGCGCAAATAAGCTTTTTTATCAGGAATCGGTTGCCAGGATATAGGCAAAGAATAAGATTCCCAGGAGAATACCCAGAACCGAAGTAACAAGGCCTGCTATAGCTCTGCCTTTTCCTTCCGCATTTTTCTTGGCAAGTCCGATACAGGAAAGTACGGTTCCGACAACTCCCGGAACGAAATTAAAGATCATCAGCCAGAACAGGGAAATAGTAACGATTCCGAATATCATACCTATAGTGGCAATTGTGTTCTTCTGCGGGCGGTCGAAAGGTGTGACTGCCACACCGCCCTGCATATATGCGGGCTGCTGGTAAATGGGCTGGACCGGCTGCTGGTACAGAGGACTCTGATAAACAGGCTGGACAGGCTGCGGATAAACAGGCTCAACCGGCTGTGCAGGAGACTGGACTATCGGCTGGACAACTGGACCGGGTGCAGGTTCAGGACCGGGTGCCGGAGCAGGTGCAGAAGCGGGAGCTGAAGCTGAAGCTGGAGCAGGAGCACCGCAGTTGGAGCAAAAAGACTCACCATTCTGAATAAAAGAACCACATTGTTCGCAATACATATAATCTACCCCCAAAACAAATTTGTTTTATCAATTGTTGATTGTATCACACAAAAAAACTGCCCGCATTTAATTTGCGGGCAGAAATATTTCGTTTATCAAAAAAACTTAGAAATCCACTCTGTATCCGTCGATATGAAGGACGCCTGATACATAGCCGTCATCCGTATTAACGAAGTCGCCGTCGATAAGGAAGCTGTTGGCGTCGTTATCGGAATAGTTCGTATCGTAAAGCGTCTCAAGAGCTTCGTTCCACTGCTTCTCAAACTCTCTGCCTACCAAAGTCCAGAATGTTTCCTGGATTACGATGCCGAAGATAAGTCCGAGAACAGAAAGAATGAGACCTGCTATTGCTTTACCCTTACCGCTGGCATTTTTCTTTGCTACGCCGATGATGGAGAAGATCAGTCCGAAGAGAGCAAAGCCCCAGAATAAGCCGGGGATCCAGCAGAAAACCATAGTAAGGATACCGAATACGAGACCTGCGGTAGCAGGACCATTGCCGCGCTTAACGGGAGCAGCAGGTGCCTGCTGGTATAAGGGCTGCTGATATACGGGCTGCTGGTAAACAGGCTGAACGGGCTGTGCAACGGGCTGGTAAACGGGCTGTACAGGCTGAGCGACAGGCTGCTGATATACAGGCTGGACCGGCTGAGCTGCAGGAGCGGGAGCTGCCGCTGCTACAGGTGCTGCTACAACAGGTGCAGGTGCTACTGGTGCAGGTGCTACGGGAGCTGCTGCGGGTGCTGCCTGTGAGGGCTGAGCCTGGGGTCTTGTAACAGGAGTTCCGCAATTGGAACAGAATGAATGACCATCAGGAATTAAAGAACCACATGATTCACAAAACATAAATCTACCCCTCCTTTTTGATTACAAAACTTTTTGTAAGAATGCCTTAAGACGCTCGTTCTGAGGATTTGTGAAGATCTGCTCAGGAGTGTTCTCTTCGATGATTTTACCACAGTCCATGAATATGACGCGAGTACCGACTTCTCTTGCGAAGCCCATTTCGTGCGTGACACAGACCATGGTCATTCCTGCTTTTGCAAGGTGCTTCATAACATCAAGAACCTCGCCGACCATCTCAGGGTCAAGAGCACTTGTGGGCTCATCGAAAAGCATTACATCAGGATCCATCGCGAGAGCTCTGACGATAGCGATCCTCTGTTTCTGACCGCCTGAGAGCTGTGAAGGATATGCGCCTGCACGGTCAGCAAGACCGACTCTCTCCAGAAGAGAAATTGCCTTCTTCTCTGCGTCTTCCTTTGAAAGACCATGAAGCTTCATAGGCGCAATAGTCATGTTGCGGAGGATCGTAAGGTGAGGGAAGAGGTTGAAGTGCTGGAACACCATGCCCATCTTCTGTCTTAACTTGTTGATGTCTGTCGAAGGGGACATGATGTCCTTGTCTTCGAAAGTGATCGTGCCGCCAGTGGGGCGCTCGAGCAGATTAAGGGATCTTAAGAAGGTCGATTTACCGGAACCTGAAGGTCCGATGACTACGACTACCTCGCCCTTTTTGATATCGGTGGTAACGCCGTCTAAAGCCTTTACCTCACCGTCGTTATAGTATTTCTTAAGATCCTTGACGGAAATGATTACATTATTATCAGCGCTCACTGTTCTTAAGCCTCCTTTCGAGCAACGATACAAGCCAGCTGAAGAACATTACGATGACAAGATAGATGATCGCAACAGCAATAAGCGGCATGAACGCGGAATAGGTTCTCGATCTGATGATGTCTCCGCCCTTTGTGAGCTCCTGGAGTCCTACATAACCTGATACTGAAGTCTCCTTGATAAGGACGATGAATTCGTTTGCGAGTGCGGGAAGAACGGTCTTAAATGCCTGGGGGATGATGATGAACGCCATCGTTCTTACATAGCCGAAGCCCAGTGAACGTCCTGCTTCGAACTGTCCCTTGTCGATGCTCATGATTCCGCCTCTGATGATCTCGGCAACGTAAGCACCGGAGTTAATGCCGAATGCGAGAACTGCAACCAGGATCTTATTGTTGGATGAAGCGAAAATTACGAAGTAGATGATCATGAGCTGAACTACTACAGGGGTTCCTCTGATGACCGTAAGATATACGCCGCAGAGTTTATAGAAGAAATAGAGAATACCCTTGCTAAAGCCCCTGAGTTCTTCTTTCTGTGTGTCATAAGAAGATCTGACGAGAGCTACGATGACGCCTAATACGATACCAAGAAGGACTGCGAAGAAGGTAACTTCAAAAGTGACGCCAAGACCTTTGACGATATACATATAACGGTTGTCGGTGATGAAGTTGTTCTCGAAGTCTGAATAGAACGCCGAAGCATAGAAAGCCTCACGGGCAGGAATGAACCAGGACGGCACATTCGATACAGGTGCGATCAGAAGATATAATGCTGCGGCGATGATAACGAGCAGTACGGCTGCGATTATCAGCGGTATCTTATACGATTTCTTCTTGGACATTTGATTTTCCTCAATTGTAAATTGTTGATCCGTTAGAAAAACATCTTTTATTATAAATACAGAAAGAGCGGAAATACAGACCATATTTCCGCTCTTTTTGATTGTTTTGTTACGAAACTTTAAGTAATCGTGATTACTTGTTTGCTGCAGCAACGAATGCCTTAGCAGGCTCGTTGTCGATAACTACTGCATCGATCTTGCCGGACTGGAGAGCGATTACAGCATCGTTACCCTTTGCGAAACGCTCAACTCTGTCTTCACCTACGCCGCCGTCTTCAACAGAAGAAGACATGTAGATGTCGCCTGTTGTACCTGTCTGAACGCCAACCTTGTAGTTGCCTGCAAGAAGCTTATCTACGTCTGTGATCTCAGAACCTTCAACAACGATAACGGACTGAACGCCTGTAGCATAAGGTGTGGAGAAGTTAACGGACTTAAGTCTGTCTTCTGTAACTGTCATGCCTGCGCATCCGATGTCGTACTTGCCTGCCTGAACGCCTGCGATGATGGAATCGAACTCAACGTCCTCGATAACGAGCTCAAGACCGAGCTTGTCAGCTACTGCCTTAGCGATCTCAGGGTCGATACCTACAATGTTGTCGCCTTCGTGATACTCATAGGGCTGGAAGAAAGCATTTGTAGCCATAATGAGCTTGCCTGCTTCAATAGTTGTGAATTCAGGATAATCGCCCTTAACGGATTCCTTCTTCTCAACTGTCTTGCCGGAAGGAATGTACTTCTCAATGATGGAAGGGATTGTGCCGTCATCTGTAAGTTCCTTAAGTGCCTGATCAATAGCGTTCTTGAGGCCTTCGTTCTCCTTGTTGATAGCCATAGCGTAATCTTCTACTGCATAAGCTGTATCAAGGATCTTAAGGTTCTTCTTAGCCTGGCCGCAGGATGTCATTCCGAGCAAAAGTGCTGCGGAAAGGAAAGCTGCAGCGATTTTGTTAATTGTCTTCATAACAATCTCCTTTGTAATAGTTTGGATAACGGTATCTTACGCTATGAACGGGTGCAAGGTATATGCACAAAAACTCCGAAAATTTGTGTATTTTTCGTTTGCTCATTGGTGTTTTTCTGAATATAATAATTTTAGAATATAAAAGGTCTTGGGGAGGATCTATGAAGAGGGTATTAATTCTCGGTTGCAATGAATTAACAAAGCGTTTGCTCATTGAACTTTGCAAATACCAGTCATATGTTTCGGGCATCTGTCTTGCTTCCCGCAACAAGGAAGATTGTGATGAGCTCAGAGAGCTTGCTTTAAGCATGGGCGTCAGAGTCACAACTGCAGGAATTGATATGAATAATGTTGAGGGCGCCATGATGATGGTAAGGATCTTTGCACCTGATATGGTCGTAAATCTCCTGCCGCCTGAACTTGCACTTTCAGCTATGGATCTTGCGATCAAGGCAAAAGCTGATTATATCGACGCAGCACTTTACGGCGTACCGGATTTTCCGTCACCGATCTCACTTCTTTCTAAGCAGTTCGAGAAGTTTAAGGAATTCCAGAACAGCTGCAATACCGCTGTCTGCGGTGCCGGCCTGGTTCCGGGTGTTGCCAATACGATCATAAGACATGCCGGCCTTTACCATTTCGAAAAGATCAACAGCATCGATATCATTTCCGTTTCCGGCGAGCAGAAGGAATCCCCTAAGGGCAAGAAGAAGGATATCGATGAGAATCTTTATTCAGAGGACATCAAGCCTCCGCTCATCCCGATAAAGAAAGCAACCAACGACAAGAAGGTCTTCTATATCGATAAGGGCAAGGTTGTGGAAGCAGATCCTCTTTCCATCGAAGGAAAGTCTGACGGCGGAAGCAAAGTATATCTTTCATCCAGCCCGATGCTTACGGATCTTCTCAAGGAATTCCCTGACGCGATCAGCGTAAGGTATTTCAAGCTTGGAAAGAAACCTCCGAAGGAACATATTCCTCCTCAGAAGAAGATCGATTTCCTGAAGGAGATGGGACTCTTATCCACAGTGCCCGTTAAGGTCAATAATGTTGAGGTCGCTCCGATCGACCTTATTGCAGCCATGCTTCCGAAGCAGGCTGACCTTGAGATTGAGAAGGACGAGGATGAGAAGGCTAAGGGAATGGCTTCATTCGAGATCTACATCACCGGACAGGGCAAGAGGGAAGGCAAGGAAGTCACCAAGTCCTATGTCATCAAGGGCGATAACGATGAGTGCTATGAGAAGAACTATAACAATGCCTTTGAATATCTGAAGGGTTCAGCTCTTATTGCCGGCGTTAAGCTCATGTGCAAGGACAAGTGGAAGAAGCCGGGTGTATTTACCCCTGCTGCTTTTGACTGCAATTCGTATTATGAGGCCTTTGTAATGGAAGGCATTGAAATAAAAGAGGGAGAGGGCAAGCGATTCAATTAAGAGCTTAACCTCACCTCGCAGACCAAGGAGAAGTAAATGGCAGAAAACAGTTTTTGGAAAGATTTAGAGATAAACGACAGCCTCGTAATCGATACGATCAAAAGAGACGGAAAGGACACCATTTATTTCAAGGATAAAGATTCAAGATTCATTTGGAATAACAAGATGCATGCAATGCAGTTCGGCATCGAAGATCCGAACGAACTTATCGGTAAGACTGACAGGGATTTCTTCCCCGCTGAATTCGCAGACAAAGCAAGAGCATTAGAATTAAAGATCATGAGCACCGGCGAGCCTGTCCTTAATTTTGAGGAAGCGCTTCCGATCGATGAAGATACCATCAAGTACTACAGCGCATCCAAATATCCTCTCTACGACAAGAATAATAAGGTCGTGGGAACATGGGGCATCAGCCGTGATATCACAGAGCAGAAGAAGCTCGAATTAGAGCTCGAGCGTTCCTACCATAAAATGGAACTCTTGGCACGTGTCGATGACTTAAGCGGACTTTACAACAGACGTTATTTCTACGAGACACTCGAAAAGTATGCGAGCCTCTATGAGAAGAGATCTGACGGAAGCACATTCGCACTTGTGGTGATCGACGTCGATGACATGACTCACGTAAATGACCAGAACGGCCAGCAGAACGGCGATATCGTCTTAAGAAGCATAGCTGAATCCTGCATGTCAAATGTAAGAACAGAAGACACATGCTTCCGTACAGGCGGTGACGAATTTGCGATCGTACTTCTCGACACTGAGAAGATCGCTGCGATCGGCATGGCTAAAAAGCTCGTTGAGCATATCGCAAGCGAGCCTGTGATCCTTGACGGCAGAAGAGAAACAATAACTATCTCAGCTGGTCTTGCAATGTTCGACAATACAGAACCTGATCTGTCCGGCCTCCTGTCCAGAGCTGAAAGAAAACTCAACAAGTCCAAGAGGGAAGGAAAGAACAAGGTATCGTTCTGATTCCAAGTCAATCACGATAATTAATTACGGGCCGGGAGATATCCCGGCCTTGCTTTTTGTGAGGTGTGGTACGGAAGAACAGTTGTATGAAGCAAGGCCGGATAGTCCCTTTACGGAGAAAAAACGGATTATGGGTTTGCTGTCTTTGGTCGGTTTATGCGGCACCCTTATCCTTTAAATTAATCTGGCGGTTATCAATATTAGTACGGGCATATATCCTGGAAGGATTATTTACACGCTTGATGGGAGTGACACGTACGGAGGAAGGTCTGCCGGTCCTTACAGTCCTTGAGAGGGTAGCTCTGGTTGCATTCCTTCTCGGAGCGGAAGCTTCTGCGAGTTCGTCATCAATATCTCTCCAGTAATCGATGCATGATGTGGCTGCCTTAATGGTTACGAGGATGAAAAAGAAGAAGATCAGCATATCCAACGGTGACATAATTAATACCTCCAAAAAGATCGTATGTTCTTTACTGGAGGTACTATATCACGGTTTGTGTTCTAATAATGGGACTAAAACGCTGTTTCAGCCAAAAACGAACAAAATTTTGTTTTGTTCAGTTTCCGAGTTTGGAAGCACCGATCCTGTCCGCGCCGTTAGCTATCATTTCCCTGGCTGCATACTCAGTTCTGATGCCGCCTGCAGCTTTGATCCTGACGCCCGGATTCACATTATTCTTCATGAGAACGATGTCTTCGACCTTGGCGCCCGCGCTTCCGAAACCTGTTGAAGTCTTAATGAAATCAGCCTTCGCATCGCTTACGATCCTGCAAAGACGCACTTTCTCATCTTCCGTGAGATCACAGGTCTCAATGATCACCTTAAGAATAGCTCCCTTGGCGTGAACAGCTTCAGCGATGAGCCTGATCTCTTCATATACTTCATCGAATCTTCCGGACTTGACGAAGTTGATATTAATAACCATATCGATCTCGGAAGCTCCGTTATCGCAGGCTTCGCTTGCTTCGAAGACCTTGGTGGCGGTCGTCGAATAACCGTTGGGGAATCCTATTACCGTACATACCGCGACTCTTCCTTGGGAAAAGCGCACAGCGTCTTTAACAAAGCAGGGCTGGATGCAGACAGATGCCGTCTTAAGGGAAACAGCTCTCTCGATCAGGTCTTTAATGTCATCTTCTGTCGCAACCGTCTTGAGGTTCGTAAGGTCGACATAGCTCATGATGTTCCCGGGATCCGGCTTGTTTGTATTTGCAGCGGGTGCAAAGTCATGCTCATAAGTTCTGGACATCAGTGAAGAAAGAACGATTCCGGCTATATTGTTGAAGCCTGTAAGTTCGCCCATATTGCAGGGAGTCCTGTATCCTGCACCGTAGATCAGGAGCGGGATGCACTCTCTTGAATGGTCTGTTGAGGATGTCGAAGGATCGCAGCCGTGATCGGCAGTAATGACGAGGAGATCGTCTTCTCTGAGTTTGCCGAGGATCGTGGCCAGTGCATCGTCAAATTCATGCATGGCGGTATTGTAGCCTTCGATATCATTCCTGTGGCCGTACTTCATGTCGAAGTCGACAAGATTTATAAAGCACAGACCGTTAAAGTCACGGTCCATCATCTCTATGGTCTTGTTGATGCCGTCTGTGTTGCCCTTGGTGGGATTGGATTCCGTAAGGCCCCTGCCTGCAAAGAGGTCAAAGATCTTGCCGACGGATATTACGTCATAGCCTTCGCTCTTTAAAAGGTCCAGCATAGTGGATGAAGGAGCTGCAAGAGAGAAATCGTGGCGGTTAGCGGTTCTCGTAAAGCTGCCGGGCTCTCCGACAAAGGGTCTTGCGATTACTCTACCGACAGCGTGATCGCCGCTCATTACTTCACGTGCCTTCTTACAGACATCGTAGAGCTCTTCCAAAGGGACAATTTCCTCATGAGCTGCGATCTGGAGAACGCTGTCAGCTGATGTATAGATAATGAGCTTGCCGGTCTTCATGTGCTCTTCGCCGTAATCGCGGATGACATCAGTGCCGCTGTAAGGCTTATTGCAGAGGAATTCCTTGCCCGTTGCCTTTTCGAGCGCGCGCATGACATCTTCGGGGAAGCCGTCCGGATAAGTGGGCTGGGCCTTGTCAGAGATGATCCCTGCAATCTCCCAGTGTCCTATAGTGGAATCCTTGCCTGCGGATACTTCGCGGACTCTGGCGTAAGAACCGATGGGGGAAGGAATGAAGTCCTGGGCGTCTTTATATGCTTTTATGCGGGGATCGTCTTCGCCGTCGATCGCGAGAAGTCCCATTTTCGCAAGATTCGGGAAAGCATCGTTGGAGTATGAGAGCACTGCTGCCAGTGTGTTGCTGCCTTCATCTCCGAATTTTGCGGCATCAGGTGCGCCGCCGATACCAAAACTGTCCAGAACTATAAGAAAAACACGTTTAGCCATATTAGTCTCCATATATCAGATATATAATTTCAATGAATATTATAAAACAACTCAACTGACCACATCGCCTTCAAGATAGAAGGTCGGATCATGACGGTCGTCTACGCCTGTTATGAGAAAAGTTACGGTCTGCCCCTTTACTACATCTGTTCCGGAACCTTCGTTGGGACATACATAGACTGTTGCCGACCACACATCGCTGCTGCGAATATAGATCGTATTGCCAGCACCGGGGGCTTTGTCGAAATCCATGGTAGCCGTAACGGAAACAGTCTTGCCGATTACATCGCGCCCGTTCTTATAAGCCGCGATAACTTTGATCGGACTGTCATAATCCGTATCAGATCCGCACCCAGAGACAGAAGCTGTGAGCGTGAGGAGCATGGTGATTACCAGAATTAAAGACAGAACTTTACGCATAATGAACACTCCATATTCTGATGTAATATTATCATAATCCGATTTCTGTGATATAGTTGGCGGGATATATTGAAATGAGTTGGTGGATATGAGCGAAGAGATAACATTTGCAGATCTGGACCTGTCACCTGAGGTGATGGACTCGCTGAAGAAGATGGGCGTTAAAAGGCCCACGACCATTCAGCAGAAGGCCATTCCCCTCATGATGGACAACATAAGCGTAATAGCAAAAGCGCCTACCGGAACGGGTAAGACGTTTGCCTTTGGCATCCCGATATTAGAATACCTTAATCTTGATTCCAAGTTCGTTCAGGCCTTGATCTTATGCCCGACAAGAGAACTTGCGCTGCAGATCACGACAGAACTTAAGAGCCTTGCAAAATATATTAAGGGATTCAGGGTTACTGCCCTTATCGGAGGACAGAGCATGCGCCTTCAGACCGAGAGGGTCCAGAAGAATCCCCAGGTCATAGTAGCGACACCAGGCCGTCTTATCGATATGGTCGGAAGAAAGCTCGTTGATATCTCGCAGATCTATACGCTCGTCCTGGATGAAGCCGATGAGATGCTGAAGATGGGCTTTATTAATGATATTAGAAAAGTAATGGCACTCACTCCGAAGGATAAGCAGATCGCTTTATTCTCCGCCACGATGCCCAGAGAGATCCAGAACATCACATGGGAATTCATGTCAGATGCTGCTGAGATCGATGTCATGCCCAAGGCTGAAGACCATCCTGATATCGACCAGTATATTGTCGAATGTCCTGAAAAGGATAAGCTTTCTGCGATCATCAGGATCATGGCAAAAGAAGACTTAAGGAAAACGATCGTCTTCTGCAATACGAAGAACACGACTTCAAAGGTCGGCGAGATGCTTACCCACGCAGGCGTATCCGCAAGAGTCCTTCACGGCGATATCGGCCAGGGCACCAGAAACAAAGTCATGGACCAGTACAGGGCAGACAAGTTCGACGTGCTCGTTGCGACAGACGTTGTGGCAAGAGGCATCGACGTTGACGATATCGAAGCGATATTTAATTACGACATTCCGAAAGAGAACGAACTCTACCTTCACAGGATCGGCCGTACCGCGCGTGCAGGCAAGTCAGGAAAGGCTTTCTCGCTCGTTGCATATCTGGACCGTCCCAGAATGGAAGAGATAATCAGGTATACGAAGACAGATCCCAAGCCTTACGAGATCTGACAGGCTATATCTTCAAATCATGTGAATCAGCTCTGTACCTTGCGGGGCTTTTTTATTATTCCCTTATAAGTTGTAGGCGTAAGGAATACGATGAGCGGCATGAGCTCGAGTCTTCCTGCGAGCATATCGAAAATAAACACCCATTTCGAGATCCCGGAGAAGAAACTGTAGTTCTGGGTAGGTCCTACAAGTGAAAGTCCGGGTCCGATGTTATTGAATGTCGCTGCTACAGAAGAGAAGACAGTAACGAGATCGTGGCCTTCGAAGGATACGATGAACATCGATGTTGCGAAGATGATCAGGTAGATGAAGAAGTAAAGCGCAACGGAATGGATGACTTCACTGTCAACCGTCTTGCCGTCTACATGGATCTTCTTAACTGTCTTGGGATGGATATAAGACTGGATCTCCCTTTTTACGGACTTGAACATGATCTGGAATCTTGCGACCTTGATACCGCCGCCTGTAGAACTTGCGCAGGCGCCGAGGATCATGAGGCCGAGCAAAAGGAACTTTGCGACAGAAGGCCAGAGGTCAAAATCCGTTGTGGCAAAACCTGTCGTCGTGATGATGGTTGCCACCTGGAAGAAAGAATGTCTCAATGCTTCACCAAAGCTTCCGTAAAGGCCCGTTACAGAGAAGCAGATGATAGCAGTGACTATGGCGATAACGGCAAGATAGACTTTGATCTCGCTCATCTTAAACGCCTTGGTAATCTGCTTTGTCGTTAAGTAATAATAGAAATTGAAGTTCATTCCGAACAGGATCATGAACACGGCGACTATTACCTGGATGTGCGGAGCATAAGAAGCAAAGCTGTCGTTTCTTACACCGAAACCACCCGTACCTGCCGTACCGAACGACGAACAGATACTGTCGAATAAAGGCATGCCGCTTACCGCAAGGACCACGATCTCAGTGACAGTCATCGCAAGATAAATGAGATAGAGCATCTTGGCCGTGGATCTTACTTTCGGAACGATCTTGCCTACTGAAGGACCGGGGCTCTCTGCTCTCATGAGGTTCATGTTGGAACCGCCCGTCATAGGCACTACTGCAAGAAGGAAAACGAGAACGCCCATACCGCCGATCCAGTGGGTCAGTGAACGCCACATGAGCGAAGTATGGGACATTGCTTCAACATTGGTTAAGATGCTCGCACCTGTTGTGGAGAAGCCCGATGCTGTCTCGAACATTGCATCCGTAAATGAAGGGATCTCTCCCGTGAGTATGAACGGGATGCATCCGCAGATACTTAATACGACCCAGGAAAGTGCGGTGGCGATACAGCCGTCTTTGATAAAGATGGTCATGTTCTTAGGCTTTTTAAATGAGATGAGGTAGCCTAAAGTCACATAGGCTACTGCACAGGCCAGATAATAAACGGTCTCGCTCTCACCATAGATCCAGCCGCAGCCGATCGGCAAAAGCATAAGAACGCCTTCGATCAGCAGGACTTTTCCCAGGATGTAAATGAGCATCTTTATGTTCATCTGAGAATATCCGTAAGGGCTGTATAGCCTTTATTTTTTGTAACGATCATGACGCTGTCGCCGACTTCTATGGAGTCGCTGCCCGTAGGGATGATGATCTTGCCCGAGCGGTTGATGAACGCGAGGAGCGTATTGGCTCTGAGCTTAAGGTCCTTAAGCTGTATGCCGGTAGCTTCGGATTTCTCCATTACCTTGAACTCGATTGCTTCCGCTCTCTCGTCGAAAAGGTGATACATTACTTCGACGTTGCTTCCGATGGAAGCCTGCTTGGCACGTGCATAAGTAATGATAGCCTCAGCCGTGATCTGCTTGGGATAGATAACGCTTCCCAGATCAAGGCGGTTGATAACGTCAGTAAAACTGATCTTGTTGATCTTGGTTACGGACTTGATGCCTTTTGAGATCTGCCTTGCGAAAAGCGAGAGCATGATGTTCTCTTCGTCGATGCCTGTCATAGCGACAACGGAATCGACATCCCTGATGCCTGTTTCTTCAAGGAGGGATTCATTGATACCGTCTCCGTTGATGATGGTGGCCTTGGGAAGTAGCTCGCTTAACTCGTCGCAGCGCTTCGCATCCTTCTCGATGATCTTTACATCGATACCGGTCTTTATAAGCTGGTCGGCAAGATAGAATGCGGATTTGCCGCCGCCGATCATGATCGTGCTCCTTACGGAGTTTGTCTTAAATCCGATGGACTTAAGGAATGAGTGACATTCTTTTCGTGTTGCAACGAAAGAGATGATGTCGCCAGCGGAAAGCTCGAATGCACCGTTAGGGATAGTTACCTCATCGCCGCGCTCAACGCCTACGATAAGGATGCCGTTAGTGATGTTGCTTCCCAGATATGCAACGGTCTTGCCGTCCAAGATATTTCCTTCAGGGATCTTGATCTTAACGATCTCAGCACTGCCGTGCGCGAAAGAGTTGATCGAGAGCGCTGCAGGGAGGAAGAGGATACGTGCTGCCTCAACGGCTGCCTCGTATTCCGGATTGATGATCATTTCGAGACTTAGCTTGGACCTCAGGTAAGGGATCTCCTTGCCGTAGTCAGGATTTCTTACGCGGGCGATCGTGGCAAGGTTCCTGTTGAACTGCTTTGCGATCGTGCAGCAAAGGAGGTTAAGCTCATCTGATTCGGTAACGGAGATGAAGAGATCGGCAGATGCAACACCTGCCTCTTCAAGAACTCCGTGGCTCGCACCGTTTCCGATGATACCCATGCAGTCGCACAGGTTTGCAAGCTCTGTAAGACGGTTTACGTTCTTGTCGATGATGACAAGGTCGTGACCCTCTTCTGCGAGTCTGTTAACGAGTGTATCGCCGACTTTACCGGCACCTACTACGATGATCTTTAATCCTCTTTTACTCATAGCACTTAAATCCCGAATAACTCTTTGACTGCGTCTTTCTTTACTTCAGAACCGATAACGACGATCTTGCCTGTTACGTCTGAAGCGCCTGTTCTGACTTCTGCCTCTTCAGGTACGAAATCGAAATGGATCCATGATCCGTCTTCGCCGGCAACGATACCCTTTGAACGGAGGATCATGCCGTACTTTTCTGTATCATCCAATGCCTTGAGGGCATCTTCGATCTGAGCCTTTGTGAACTTCTTTGATGTCTCGAATCCGATGGAATCGAAGATCTCATCTGCATGATGATGGTGATGATGCTCGTGGTCATGATCGTGATGGTGATGGTGCTCATGCTCGTCGTGGTCATCATCATCGTGATCGTGGTGGTGGTGATGATGCTCGTGCTCGTCGTCATCATCGTCGTCGTCATCGTGGTGATGGTGATGTCTGCACTCTTCGCAGTCACAGTCCTCGCCGTGCTCGTGATGATGGTGAGCGTGCTCCAGTTCGTGCTGTTCAGCTTCAAGGAGCGCTGCAGCCATGTCTGCCGCAGTAAGAGGCTCTTCGATAGCCTTAAGGATCTGTACTCCGGAGAGGTCATCCCAGGGTGTGGTGATGATCTGTGTGTGATCGTTGATCTCACGGATGAGAGCTACTGCCTGGTCGAGCTTTTCCTGAGCGATATTGCCTGTACGGCTCAAAATGATCGTTCCAGCATACTTGATCTGGTTCTCATAGAACTCCTTGAAGTTCTTGAGGTAGATGCGGCACTTGGAAGCGTCGATAACTGTAACTGTTCCACAGATCTCTGTTCCTTCGACGCGCTTAACGGCAGCAACTACGTCGGAGAGCTTGCCTACGCCGGAAGGTTCGATGAGGATCCTGTCGGGAGCGAACTGGTCGATTACGTCCTTCAGAGCTGTGCCGAAGTCGCCGACAAGGCTGCAGCAGATACAGCCTGAGTTCATCTCTGTGATGTTGATGCCGGATTCCTTGAGGAAGCCGCCGTCGATGCCGATCTGACCGAACTCGTTCTCGATGAGCACGATCTTCTGACCGTTGTATCCGTCAGAAATGAGCTTCTTGATCAGTGTTGTTTTGCCTGCTCCCAGAAATCCTGAGAAGATGTCTACTTTTGTCATTTAAAATGCCTCTTTTCTATTTGTCAGTTGAAATAAATAACTTCGTTGTCGGGCTTGCTCGTTATCGCATAATCCTCTACGGTGAGGCAGGGAACGTTGACCTTGCCGCCCTGTCCGTCATCGTCCTCGAAATATCTGACCTGGCCTGTGACCTTGAGCCACTGGCCTGCAGGGAAGTTGGACTTGAACTGGTAGAAGCAGAGAACGCCCATCATCTGGATGTCTGCAGCGCAGCACGTATATGCCTGTCTCTGAAGGACAAATGCCCTGCCGTTGAACTCCCTTAAGATAACGGCCTGGCCGATAAGGCTTACTCTCTTGCCGTTATAACGGTTCATGTTATCCATCGCATCGGTGTAGAAAAGACCGAAATCCTCTGCGGCGATGTGGCACGGATTCTGATTGAGGTCAAAGGGAAGGTGGTCTTCGATCCTGATGATCTTGTTGTCCTCACCAAGGAAATTGATGCTCATGCCGGGGTTAACGGCCTTTACCGAGCCTCTGAGCTTGGGGATATTGTCTGTCTCTTCGTTTACCCTGTTGAAAATGACCGTATCGCCGTATCTGAAATAGTCGGCGAAGAAAGTCTGCATGTTCTTGAAGTACTCACCGTAAGTGGACGCGTCGATAACTACGATCGCAGCTGCAAGAGCCCAGCGCTCAGGCACGTCGACCTTCTCGAAAAACTCTGCAGGGGAGACCGAGCCGTTCCATTCGATGAAAACGACACCGGGCTTATACTTGGCTTCGATATCGAAAGTCATGTCCTTATTGACATCGTCGGTATCGCAGTTGATAACTACCGGGTCAGCGCCCTCGTAGTTCTCCTGAATATATTCCTCTTCACCTTCTTCGGTGTTGATTACGACAACCTTGCGGTTTTTGAAGTTCTCCCCGCCGATCCAGGAACAGATAACGGAAGTCTTTCCGCTGTCCAGGAATCCGGTGAAAAAATATACAAGACAATCATCCATAAAATATTGCACCTCTTTAACAGATATTATTTTGTCCCTGAATTGTTATTATTTCAAGCAAGAAAAAGTATAAAATCAATTATCGGGAAATTTGAATTTTTGGAGTTTTAATGAAATCAGTCAAGATCGGCAACATAAAAATAGAAAACCCGATATGCCTGTCGCCAATGGCGGGGTTTTCGAGCCTGCCTTTCAGGGTCATCTGCAATGAGATGGGCGCGGGCTACAGTCCGACTGAGCTCGTCAGCGCCAGATCCATAAGGTATAACGGCATAGACAAGAGCCTCCGCTATATGAGGATCGCACCTTCCGAGGAGAAGATCACGGCGATCCAGCTTTTCGGAAGCGAGCCGGAAGATTTCGAAGCCGCGGTAAGGACTATCATGGCAACTCCTGTTCTGCAGGAAGTGTCGATTATCGACATCAACATGGGCTGCCCGGTGCCGAAGGTCGTCAAAACGGGCTCCGGAAGCGCCCTTATGGAGGACCCCGCAAGAGCCGCTTCGATCGTCAAGGCCTGCAAAAAAGTATTGGCGGAGCTTTGCCTCAATGTTCCCGTGACTGTTAAAACCAGAATCGGATACAATGCCGGGGACAAGGGGAAACCGGAATTTGCAGAAGCCCTGGCTGACGCCGGATGTGATATGATCTGTGTCCATGGCAGGACCAGGATCCAGATGTACCACGGTGAGAGCTCGAATGAGGCGATCGCTGTAATGCGCGAAGCCGTAAGGGGATATGACATCCCGTTCTTTGCGAACGGCGATATTACGGACGTGGAGTCTGCCATAAAGATCATTGAGGATACCGGCTGTGACGGTATCATGATCGGCAGGGCGGCAAGAGGCAACCCCTGGATCTTTGAGCAGGTGACAGCAGGTCTTAACGGAAAAGAGATCCCTGCACAGCCTGACGGGAAGGCCCGCAAGCTTATGCTGATCCGCGAGCTTGAAGGAAGACTTAAATATCTTCCTGAGGATGTGGCGGTAAGGGAATTCAGAAGCGTTATGCCTTTCTACATAAAGGGGCTTCCGGGATCCGCACAGATCAAGGTCAGGCTCTGCAGCTGCAGCAAGGCGGACGAGATAAAGGAGATATTGGGAATTGACTAATATTGTAGTTTCGGTAATAGCGGTTCTGGCCGGTGCATTAATGTGCTTTGAAGGCTACAAACTCTTCCGCTTAAGTCTCGGAATCGCGGGCGGAGTCGCAGGTTTTATCCTGGGAAAGATCATCATCGGCATGACGAGCAATATGGGTATGTCATGGAATTACATTAGCAAATCGGTCGTCCTTCTCCTGTTTACAGTAGGGCTCGGCATCCTTGCTTTTACGCTTTACATGAAGGCACTGATAGCAATAACCACGATCGTCTGCGCGTTCTGGTTCTACGATGACTTCAGCTTCCTTTTCGCGAAGATCGAAGGCAATGGCTTAAGATTCCTTGCAACCTACGGAGTGGGTCTTGTGGTCGGCGCAATAATCGGTATAATCGTTTACTATGCGCAGAAATGGACAATAAGCCTGTTCACCTCATACGTAGGCGCCAGGATAATCTCGGGCGTCCTCGCTCCGATAATCTGGGCGGGCGTTTCGTCTGGTGAATATGCGGGAATTATCGAGCAGAGAGTGATCGGCGGGGAGATCTCCATGAGCAACGCTCTGATAAGATTGGTGGTGCTTGTGGCATTTTGTGCAGCCGGTTTTGCAATACAACTGAAAACATCAAGAAAATAGTACAAAAAATGATTTGACCAAAGACACTCGGCTTGTTAAAATTTGGCTGGATACATATTTACGAATTTGCATCCGGAATATTTAATTACGACAATTTTCTTAATCTATCCCTTATTCCATGTCGAGGGCTTTCCGATTTAACGGGAAGCCCTCGGCGTGTTATAGGGAATTTTTTGCCGGTTTGAGATCCCTCTTTGCCGGATATTCCAATGCCTGCTCTCGAAAAATCACTGCAAAATACACGCTGTATAGTGTGTTTTGCAGTGAAATTTTGAATTAACAATCTGTTTTTCACGATTTTTGTCACGCACTGCGTGAATTTTGCAGTGTATTTTGAGGGTGACTGTCTGTTTGTCCGGCAAAACGTTCGGCTATGCCAAACAGAATTAAGCCCACACCCCCTCAGACCACTGATTTTCCGAAAAAAAGTCCGACTATATCGGACAAAAATCCGGAATCTTGTGGCGGAAAAAGTAAAATTCCAGAAATAGTTCCGACCGGTCGGACTTTTTTCTGGAATCTTTGGAATACCGTTTTTCAGAAACTTAATTAACCTGATTTACCGGCTTGCCGTCCAGGAACGCCTTAAGGTTCTCTGCGGCCACATCGATCAGGCGGATCCTGGTCTCGACCGGTGTCCAAGCAATGTGGGGAGTGATGACGCAGTTGGGAGCGCCAAGAAGAGGGTTATCCGGGAGCATCGGTTCGGTGCAGACGACGTCGCAGCCAAAACCGCCAAGAAGCCCTGAATCAAGAGCTTCACGGACAGCTGCCTCATTAACGACTGGGCCTCTTGCAACATTGAGAAGGATGGCGCCGCGCTTGAAGTGCTTTAACGAATCCCGGTTGATGATCTCCCTGGTCTCAGAAGTCAGGGGGCAGTGGAGGGATACGACATCGGCATTCCTGACGCCTTCCTCAAAATCAAGGCATCTTACGGTGCAGGAGCCGACTTCGGCAAGCGTTCCGATAAGGGACTTCTTGTGGGGAGTAGCCGTAACATACATTCCGAAGGCTGATGCTATCTGGGCTACGCGCTGGCCGATCTTGCCCAGGCCGATTATGTGCATGGTCTTGCCGGCAAGCTCTGTAAGAGGCGACTTGAAATAGCAGAACTGGGGGCACTTGCACCATTCGCCGTCCATGACGGATGCGGAGTGAAGACCGACCAGATTCGTGAGTTCCAGAAGGAGTGCCATGGTCATCTGTGCAGTCGCGAAAGTAGCATATTCCGGCACATTTGTGACCACTACGCCGTGTTCTCTTGCAGCATCCAGATCAACAACGTTATAGCCTGTTGCGAGGACGCCGATATATTTGAGGTCAGGGAGCTTGTCAAAAGCGTCCCTGTCAAAGACAGTCTTGTTGGTGATCGCGCACTCTGCGCCCTGCATTCTCTCAATGAGCTGGTCCCTGGAAGTTGTATCGTATGCCACAACCTCTCCCAGGTTTTCCAGTGCGCCCCATGTGATGTCGCCCGGGTTGGCTGCCGAGCCGTCAAGAATGACTATCTTCATAACAATTTCCTCCACGCTATTTTGCACTAATTGTAGCAGTAAATTCCCGGCCAAGAGTGGTAATGTTATATCAGAAACGCGAAAAGGATGACTTAACCTTATGTATGTAATATGTTACGGCAAATCCCCGAAGGCGCTGGAGACGGGAAAGAAGCTTATTGACGATATCGGAGGCAGATATGTCACCGGTACCGAGCTCATGACGGGCAGCTTTGTCGTTGCCGGCGGAGAGACTTCCTGCGCCATCGTTATGGTGCTTCCTCTTGAGGTTGCCATCAAGGCGGTGGAGGAGACGAGCACGGCCAAGACACGTGATCTTCCCGTGATCGCGGTATCACCCGAGGGCAGGTATGCGGCGGTAATAAGACGCGGCAACAAGCCTTACGACAGAGGGTGCGACGATGTCTATGCAGCTATCGTTAAGTCTCTGGGATCGTTCTGCTTTTCGAGCTTTGAAGGCAAGGCGGGAATTACGGGCGATCTGACAAATCTCGTAACTCGTTACGGCATGACGGTTAATGACGAAGAGGTTTTCGGGAAGGTGAATGCCAGGATCAGGGCAGGCGAGAAGGTCAATGTTTATACGGATCTTCCGATCGTTTTCGCTGACCCCGTCATTGATCCGATGGCATATTCGCTCCACACATATCCCTACGATATGAGAGAGGATTTCATTAAGCAGTACAAGGCTGCCAGGGAGGGAAGGACTGAGCCCGGAGTCTTTATCACATGCACATATCTGGGCGACGGGGATGATGCGAACAACCTGATCCTTGTGCCTAAGATCCTAAGCCTTGGAATCGAGATCAAGACTAAGACGGATCCCGGTTACTGCCGTCCGGCCATCAGGAAATCACTTATAAACCACCTGCTTAATCCCATGGCGGTTGCCAAGGTCTCATGCGCATATTCTGCCAGGGAGAGCGAGATCGTAAAGGGCATAGCGGAGGAACTGGGGTCGGAGGTCGAATCCTTTGATTCAGAGAAGATATCCAGGACAAAGGTGCCTATGGAAATGACATTCTCGCCGGAAAAGAAGAACGATTCAGCGACGGCATTGGCGCTCCTTGCAAGCCAGACGGGCACGATCCTCATCAGAAGATCTTCTTCAGCACAGGGCCTTGTATTCTCTGTGGCCGTAAGCAGGAACAGCATTATCCTTCCTGAATAAGATATAATAGAAGATGACGGTTAATAACCGATTAACACAGCAACTGAACGATTGATTATAAAGATAACGAATAAGGTTTGGAGGTAAGAAAAAGATGAAAAAACTTGAAGGCAACAAGCTTGTGGCTTTGATCATCTCGGCAGGCATGACAACGACATTTCTTGCCGCTTGTTCGATCAATACCGATAAATTGGGGCAGGGAATAAGCGAACTTGGAAATGCTTTCTATTCTGAGACAGAGCCGGAGATCTCAGTTGAGAATCCGGAAACGGAATTGACAACAGCAACTACTGTTACAGAGGAGACGACTACGGCGGAGACTACCACACCCGCTCCCACAGCCACGCCTTCTCCTACGCCGCTTCCGCAGCGTGTGGATTATTCCGGCTATACGGATATCAACCTTAACGATACGTTCACCGTATCTTCCGAGGCTTTCTCTGAGAGCTCTTACGCTGACGGCACAGATATCCTTCTGGCAAAGTTCGAAGGCAACAGATTTGTCGTAACAAAGGCTGCAAACGATACTGTTATGAACTCTATTAATCTCATCGTTAACGGGTTCTATCAGGAGGCAGCCGGCGCATACAGCAGAGCTTATGCAAAGGCAAAGGCAGAGTACGATCTTAAGGGCGCGATCGAGAATCCTTATAATGTCATCTGCGATTTCCAGTACACGGTAAACGGCAGGGCACTGTCCGTACTCATGGTCTATGAGGTATCCGGTGCCGAGAAGAATACGGTTATCGACTTCGCAAGCTTTGACATGATCTCAGGCCAGTACATCACATTCAATTCTCTCTGCAAGGATCCCCAAGGTCTCGAAAATGCTCTCAGGGCAGGTCTTGCAAACTCTCTGAAGATCCAGCCCAAGCCTTCAACGGATGTAACAGCTCCCACTGAAGGTCTGACCTCAGAGACTACGGAAACCACTGCTGCAGAGACAACAACAACTTCCAAGACGATCGAAGCTAAGGATTTTGAAGCAATCTATCTTGCACCGGGTCCTGCAACATCAGAGCCTGCAAACAATAATTTTGCAACTCTCTATGGCGTTATCGACGGCAAGGTCTACAGCGCAGTCATCGACATGAACGCTTATAAGGATTTCCTTAACCGTTACGGCCAGTCGATCTTCTTCGCATGACCGTTCCGTAAAAGTCCATCGGATTGCATAAAAATAACCTATAAATATTGAACACTTGCATAGAGCTGGATTGCAGTTCTATGCAATGTGTTATAAAATGCCACTTGAAAATTATCAAAAAAATATTAGTGAGGATAATAGGATGAAGAAAAACAAGCTGACCGCTTTGTTGCTGTCCTCGGTCTTGGTCTTGAGCATAGCTTCCTGTGACATGCCTCTTGTAGATCCCAGTGCCACATCTGAATCTGCAACGGCTTCTTCCACAGACACCAAGCCCACAGCATCAGAGACAACTGAGGCCCCTCCGGACCTCGAAGGCTACAAGGAACTTACCGTAGCCGAAGTAACAGACCAGGATGACGGCAAGATCACGATCTATGCCCACAATTCAGAGTTTATCGGACTTGCCGAGAAGTACGCAGGCATTAAGTCCGAGGACTACGATCTGGTCGAATTATCGAACAACAACAAGGCTTATCAGGAAAAGCTCGATGCTGTTCTTTCAGACGGAAACAACGCACCTGACATTTTCACATGCGATGCCGCTTATGCCAGAAAGTACCTGGCATCAGACAACACGATCGCAGTAAACGATCTCGGAATCGACTATGCAGAGTGCAAGAACATGTTCGGCTATACGCTCAGGTTCGCAAGTGACAGTAATAACGTCATCAAGGGCCTTTCCTGGAAGGCAGCGCCCTGCGGTGTATTCTACGAGAGATCTGTTGCAGAGCAGTATCTGGGAACATCTGATCCCAATGAGCTCGCAAAGTCTTTTGCCACATGGGACGCTGTGCTCGAGTCTGCCAGAAAAGTAAATACCGCATCAAACGGCAAGGTTAAGCTCATCGGCGGATTCACCGAAGTGTTCGACCCTTATGTCGACACAAGAGGCAGCAAGTGGATCATGGACGGAACCGTAAATTACGATACGAGCCTTGAGAACTTTTTCGACTATGCAAAGACTCTCTACCAGGAGAATCTTACGTTTAAGGCTGAGCAGTGGTCCAAGCAGTGGACAACGAAGATGTCCGACAGGACTGTAGTCTCTTACTGGGGCTCTTTGCAGTTCGCCAAGTACCAGCTCGCTTTAAATCCCGGTGAAGGCACGACAGTCAATCCGACATCTGGCGACTGGGGTCTTACCACAGCTCCCGTTAATTACTTTAACGGCGGCTCATGGGTAATGGCTTCCAAGTACTGCGACAAAAAGGCAACTTCCGCAGACATCATGAGAGCCGTATGCATCAACGAGGACAATCTCAAGGATATGCTCAATAACGGCGAGTTCGTAAACAACGTCAAGCTCATTACACAGGCTGCGGCTGATGACAAATTCGCGCTCGAGTGGCTCGGCGGCCAGAACCCTTATCCTGTTCTTTTGAGCAGCGCACTGAATGCCGACGCGTCCTATATGGAGCCGGGTGATGACGACTACAAGCAGATATTCAAGGCTGTCTGCGGCACCTATGCTTCAGGATCGTTTAAGGATCTGAAGGAGGCAAAGGCGGCCATGGATAAACAGCTCAAGGAAAAGGGTCTGATCAAGTAGCTTCCACATACCGGAAAGATAGGTTTTACAGGCTGTCCCGGAGTTTTCCGGGGCAGCTTTTTTGTCTGGTGTGGGATTGGCGGACAAAGAACCACAAAAATGTGATATAAGACATAGAATGTTTATATTTGCTTTGTTTAAAACCCATTTTGGATAGTGTAAAATGGTTAAGTCTTATTAATAAATATGCGGAGGCTATTTAACATGAAATTCGGGTATTTCGATGACTTAAGAAAAGAATACGTCATTAACACTCCAAGAACACCTTATCCCTGGATCAACTATCTCGGCAATCAGGGATTTTTCTCACTGATCTCCAACACTGCAGGCGGCTACAGCTTCTACATGGATGCGAGACTCAGAAGAATCACACGTTACCGCTACAACAACGTACCTTTGGACATGGGCGGCCGTTATTTCTACATCAATGACAACGGTACCGTCTGGAATCCCGGCTGGTCTCCGGTTAAGACCGAACTCGATGAGTATGAGTGCCGCCACGGTATGGGCTACACCATCATCAAGGGTAAGAAGAACGGCCTTAAGGCTGAAGTTACTTTCTTCGTTCCCCAGAACTACGACGGCGAAGTTCAGCAGGTAGTACTTACAAATGAAAGCACAGAAGCTAAGAGCTTCTCCATTTTCTCAATCGCTGAGTGGTGCCTCTGGGATGCACAGGATGACTGCACAAACTTCCAGAGAAACTTCTCCACAGGCCGCGTTGAGATCGAAGGTTCCACTATCTATCACGTAACAGAGTACAGAGACAGACGTAATCACTACGCTTTCTACACAGTAAATGACGAGATCGACGGTTATGATACAGACCGTGATGCATTCTTAGGAAGCATCTACAACGGCTGGGACAACCCGGAGACAGTAAAGGCAGATAAGCCTTCCAATTCTTTCGCTGACGGCTGGTCACCTGTAGCTTCACACTACAAGAAGGTTACTCTTGCACCCGGCGAATCCAAGACATTGATCTACATCTTAGGCTATGCAGAGAATCCTCAGGACAAGAAGTTCGCTTCTGAGAAGCCTGAGGGCCTCCTTACAAGAGAGACATGGGTCCTCAACAAGGAGAAGGCTTATGCCATGATCGACAAGTACAACACACCTGAGAAGGTTGCTGCAGGACTTGATGAGCTCAAGACAACATGGAATAAGCTCCTCTCTATCTTCAAGGTTGACACACCTGATGACAAGGTCAACCGTATGGTAAACATCTGGAACCAGTATCAGTGCATGGTTACATTCAACCTCTCACGTTCTGCTTCCTACTTCGAATCCGGAATCGGCAGAGGCATGGGCTTCAGAGATTCCAACCAGGATATCCTCGGATTTGTACACCAGATCCCTGAGCGTGCTAGAGAAAGACTCATCGACATCGCTTCCACACAGCTTTCTGACGGCGGATGCTATCACCAGTACCAGCCTCTCACAAAGAAGGGTAATGCTGATATCGGCGGCGACTTCTCCGATGACCCGCTCTGGATGATCCTTTCCGTTGCAGCTTATATCAAGGAGACAGGCGACTGGGGCATCCTCGATGCAAACGTTCCTTTCGATGACGATCCGGACGGAAAGCACACAATGCTCGAGCACCTCGATGTTTCCTTCTATCACATCGTTAACAACCTGGGACCTCACGGACTTCCTCTCGCAATGCGTGCTGACTGGAACGACTGTATCAACCTTTCCTGCTTCTCTGACACACCCGGTGAGTCTTTCCAGACATACACCAACCCCAAGTTCAAGGCAGAGGGCGGTTACTCCAAGGTTGCTGAGTCTGCATTCGTTGCAGCGCTCTTCACATACACAGGTCCTGCTTATGTCGGTATCTTAGAGCACCTTGGCAAGGCTGATGAAGCTGCAAAGGCTCAGGCTGAGATCGACAAGATGAAGAAGAATACTATGGAATCCGCTTTCGACGGCGACTGGTTCATCAGAGCTTATGACGCAAACGGCGAAAAGATGGGCTCCAAGGAATGCGAAGAGGGTAAGATCTTCATCGAACCCCAGGGCTTCGCTGTTATGTCTGAGATCGGTAAGGATGTCGGCGCAGACATCAAGACTCTGAACTCCATCGACAAGTATCTCAACTGCGAGTTCGGTCTCGTTCTCAACAACCCTGCATACACAAAGTACTATATCCAGTACGGTGAGATCTCCACATATCCGGGCGGATACAAGGAGAACGCCGGTATCTTCACACACAACAATGCATGGATCATCTGCGCAGAGGCTTATGCCGGCAGAGGAGACAAGGCTTTCGAGTACTATTCAAAGATCGCTCCTGCATTCACTGAAGAGACATCTGATATCCATAAGACAGAACCTTATGTTTACGGCCAGATGATCGGCGGTAAGGATGCCAAGAACTTCGGTCAGGGCAAGAACTCCTGGCTCACAGGTACAGCTGCCTGGAACATGGTTGCTATTTCCCAGTACATCTTAGGCGTTAAGCCTGAGTTCGACGGCCTCAGAGTAGATCCTTCCATCCCTGCTGCATGGGACGGATTCACAGCTACACGTCAGTTCAGAGGCGACACATACGAGATCACGATCAAGAATCCTGATCACGTTAACAAGGGTGTTAAGTCTCTTACAGTTGACGGCGCTGCAGTTGACGGCTGCATCGTTCCGGTTGCAGGCGACGGCAAGACTCATAAGGTCGAGGTAGTGCTTGGCTAATATCGATAATCAAGTCGGTAATTTAATGTCAGTTTAAGCAAGACCCCGTGGTTTATCGACCGTGGGGTTCCTTGCTGAAAATACGAAAATAAAAATTCATTCTCATGGAGGATCAACATGGGTTACATTGGTGAAAAGGCAAGAGGAGAAAGACTTCCCGCAAAAGAACTTCTTTTGGACAAGTTCGGTGATACGATCGTAGCAGGCGGCGTCTCTGCCCAGTACGTTCGTTTTGGCAGATCACCCGTCGTTATCGGAGTCTCAGGTCTCAAATTCGACAGCATGGCTGTCAGCATCCTGGCTTCTGACGACGTGATTTTCGAGCAGTTTACAGGCCTTATCAACGAAGGATACAGCATCCTTATCGTAAGAAACGAAGACGATTTCAGAGCATTTACCGAGAAGGACGGAAATCTCGCTGAAGCTAAATTCAGCGCGCAGGTTCTGGACAGATGTGCAGAACTTATCAAGAGTACAGATGTATGGGGCGGAAAGCTTGCAACTAACGGCGAGCTTACTTTTGATCCTTCCACACCTTCACCCGGACCTCACTACTACACAAACATGCTTATCGGCAACCGCATTGATTTCGACTTCCCTCTGCAGTCAACTCCGAAGAGTACTGTAGACAGCCTGGGTGGCGGCTCATTCAGATCTCATGCGGATACACAGGTTCTCGCAACAAGATGGGACTATCTCCCTGAAGAGAACGGTTTCCCTGCAAACAGACAGTTCTACCTTGTTGAGAACGGCAAGAAGATATTCTGGTCAGGCGATGCCATCGCTGAAGGCCTTGATAAGATCCGCACAGTTCACTCACAGAACAGGACGATCATTTACTATGAGCTCTCCTGCGGGCTTAAGATCAAGAGAACTATCTTCATCGTGCCTCAGAGAGAAGGTCTCCCTGTAGCTTGTGAAGCACAGCTCATCGATATCGAGAACACAACATCAGAGAACAAGGACTTGAGGATCGTCTGCACAGGTATGTTCGGCACAAAGCAGACACACGCCCTTTCTGAGGACGTTATCTTCACGACAGTAGTCGCCGAGTCACAGGTGTTCTTCGATGAGAACAACGATATCCGTGCGGTATCAGCTGACCCGAACCCCAAGTGGACAAAGGGCGATATCAGATTCAACGAGACAGTCGTACACGCTGATGACGGCGATTTCTTCCCTGATCAGTACAGCGTAAGATATGCTGATTTCGTTGGTTCAGGAAGCCTTTCAAATCCTGAGTTCATTTTCCCTCTGGCATCCAGACCTTCAAGAAAAGGACCCGGATTCTTTGCCACATCAACACCTTTCACAGTCAAGGCAAACGGCGCTGTCCGCGTTGACAACATCACATGCCTTTCTTCCGACTGCGTAAACGAGAACTATGTTGTCGACAAGACTCCCGCTGAAGAAGCAGAGGCAGTCGCCAACTACATCAAGGATCCTGCAAACCTCGCTAAGGATCTTCAGGACGTTATCGACTTCACAGGCAAGTACGCCAACTACATGAAGATCGAGCATGAGGACCAGGACTTCGAAGCTTATGTAAACAACAACCTTCCTTTCCAGGTCTTCTACCAGACATTCGTATCCAGATCTCTTGACTGGACACAGAAGGGCTACCGTGAGATCGGCTTCAGAGAGATCCAGGACATCTTCGCTTCCATGTACTATTTTGCAGGTATGGGCAACACAGGATTCGTTAAGAAGATGCTCGCAGGATGGATCGAAAACGTATACGAAGACGGTTACACAAACCACAACTTCTACTGGATCGGAAAAGAACCCGGCTGGTGGTCTGATGACGGCCTCTGGCTCTTACAGGCATTAGACAGATATTTAGGCCTTACTGACGATTATGCATTCCTTGAAGAGGAGTTCGTAATGGCAGGCACAAAGGAGAAGAAGACAGATCCCGGCGTTAAGAGAAAGCTCAAGGATACTATCAAGGCTATTCTCATGTACAGCGGCAGGATCTCTTTGGGCAAGCACGGAATCCCGCTTATCGACCGTGCTGACTGGAATGACTGCTTAAGAGTCGATCCTGACTGCATCTCCGGTAAGGATAAGGTAGCTGAATATAAAGAGCAGCTCGCTAAGGCCGGCAAGGCTTACGGTGAGGTTCCTTACGATTCAGAGTTCTCAGAATCCGTAATGAACGGCTTCCTTCTTAAGGTTGCTTTAGACGCTGCTGAGACAATGTTCAGAAAGATCGGCGACCCTGCTGCTGACGATATGAAGCAGCTTTCAGACAAGCTTGCTGATAACCTCAGAAAGTACTGCTGGAAGGATGACTTCTACTGCAGAGTACTCTTCAACAGAAAAGGCAGGACAGACATCTCCTATCTCGGCGCTAAGGGCGACGGACTTGCAGTTGAAGAGGGCCATCCCGGCACATACTTCCTCAACAGCTTCTCCTGGTCACTCCTTGCTGGTGTTGCTTCCGAGGAAGAGATCAATACGATGCTCGATTCACTCGACAAGTACCTGAAGACACCTTACGGCTTCAGACTCTGCTCCACAGTTGATTATCCTCAGATCGCGCCCAAGATCGACGTTGCGCTCTACTATCCGGGCGACCGTGAGAACGGCGGCGTTTTCAAGCACGCGAACATGATGGCATGCTCTGCTATGCTCGGTGCGGCTAAGACAGTCAAGGATGAGGCTCTTGCTTCAAGACTTGCTGATACAGCTTACTGGATCATCGACAAGATCTTACCGTTCAATACGATGAAGTCACCCTTCGTCACATGCGGCAACCCGAGATGGTGCACACAGTACAACAACAGCCAGACAGGCGAGAATATCGGACCTACACTTTCCGGTACGTCCACATGGCTCCTTCTCTCACTTTTCCAGTGCTTCGGCGTTGAGTTCACAAGCGAGGGATTGAGAGTTGAGCCTATCCTCAGACAGACTGACAGAAAGCTTGATGTTAAGGTCTCCGTCTGCGGTACGGTTTACGATATTCACATCACAAAGCCTGAAGGCTTTATCCGTGCACAGGACGGCATCAAGGTCTCACTTGACGGCGCTGCAGTAGAGGGCACACTGCTCCCTGTTGCAACAGACGGCAAGACACACAACGTCGAGATCACATTCTGATCTTAAGGATATTATCCGGAGGTAAATGGGGAAATGCCTTTTTCGAGCGTATTTTTATCAGAGATCGTAAAAGCCTATAACTTGGAGGTTGTTTACGATTCAGGCGATATCGAATCCAGAAGGATCTGCGTAGCCGACGTCACAAGACCCGGCCTGCAGCTCGCCGGATACTACGATCACTTCGGTCCTGACCGAATCCAGATGATCGGCAACATGGAACATGCATACTTGGACAACCTCTCTCCCGAAGAGAGGGCCAAGTCTGTTTCCGCTCTTTTCGAAAAGAACATTCCTGCTCTTATCGTTACCCGTGACCACAAGGTCCACAAGGAGATCTTAGATGCTGCAAGAAAGTATCAGACTCCTGTATTAAGGACATCACAGGCCACATCTGATTTCTCTTCAGAGCTCGTCAAGTTCCTCAAGATGGAGCTCGCTCCCCGTGTATCGATGCACGGCGTTCTCGTCGAGGTAAACGGTGAAGGTATCCTTATCCTCGGTGAGTCCGGCGTAGGTAAATCAGAGACCGCGCTCGAGATCGTAAAGAGAGGTCACAGACTCATCGCCGACGACCAGATCGAGATCCGCAAAGTGTCTGAGACAACGCTTCTGGGAAGAGCTCCCGACGTTATCAAGCATCTTATCGAGATCCGCGGTATCGGTATCTTAGACGTTAAGGAGCTCTACGGTGTATCCGCTGTCAAGCAGCAGGAGAACATCGACTTCGTAATCAACCTGGAGCTTTGGGACGAGAAGAAAACATACGACAGACTGGGTCTCACAGAAGAGACTACAGATATTCTCGGTATCCAGGTTCCTTCAGTCACAATTCCTGTAGGACCCGGACGTAACCTCGCGATCATCGTTGAGGCCGCAGCTATCAACTACAGAGTCAAGAAGATGGGTTACAATGCTGCTCAGGATCTCGTATCCAGAGTATTCCCCGGAAAGTCTTTGGATGGCTGATATAGACATTCTCGAAAACGTCCCGCTTGCGGGATATTCAACCTTCAGATGCGGAGGACCTGCAAGATATTTTGCAGAGCCTTCGACAGGTGATGAAGTAGCTGTGCTTTTTAAATGGGCAGAGGATAAGGGAATCGAAGTGTTCGTTCTCGGCAACGGCTCCAACTGCCTTATTTCCGACGAAGGTTTTGACGGTCTTATAATCAGGATCGGCAAGAAAATGGGTGAGCTCAAGTCCGAAGAACTTGAAGACGGCAGGGTAAGGATCACCTGCGGTGCAGGCCTGCCCTTTGCCAGATTCGGAAATTACTGCACAGAATTATCACTTACAGGCGCCGAGTTCGCATGCGGTATTCCCGGTTCATGCGGCGGCGCTGTTTTCATGAACGCCGGAGCATACGGCGGTGAAACAAAAGATTTTATTACCAAAGTCAGTTTTTGGGACGGTGAGGGCATCCGCACCATAAGCGGCGAAGAATGTGCCTTCGGCTACAGGACGAGCCTTTTTGAAAAGCTAAGCAGCGAAGGAAAGATTGCAGTAATCCTGGGATTTGAAGCCGTCCTTTCAAAGGGCAGCAAGGACGAGATAACGGCATTGGTAGACGATCTGCGCGCAAGAAGAACTAACAGCCAGCCTTTGGACGTTCCTTCCGCAGGCTCAACATTTAAAAGACCTGAGGGGCATTTTGCAGCAAGGCTGATCGAGGATGCGGGGCTCAAGGGCTTTGCCCTGGACGATTCCGGAGCGCAGGTATCTCCCAAGCACGCAGGATTTATCGTAAATAACGGAGGCACTGCCAGGGCTTCCGATGTCATAAGACTAATAGATTATGTGGTGGAAAAAGTTTTCGAGAACTCAGGCGTAAGGCTTGAGAAAGAAGTGAGACTGGTAGGTAACTTCGGAGGCTAAAAATGGAATTGTTATTTCTTACCGGAATGAGCGGCGCAGGTAAGAGTGCCGCGGTTAGGTATCTGGAGGACTGCGGATATTTCTGCATGGATAATGTCCCGCCCTATGTTCTGCCGGACCTCGTTAAGAGCTTCTTCAGAGGCAGGAACGGCGAAGGTTTCTCGACGCCGAAGCTCGCGTTCGTCGTCGACATCAGGTCGCAGGAGTATCTGGACGGCTTCGATGAAGCGCTTGCTCTTATCGACGAAGAGGTGGGATGCCCTTACAAGGTTATCTTCCTTGAAGCATCTGATCCTGTACTTATCAGCAGATACCAGCAGACGAGAAGAAAGCATCCTCTTGCAACAAAGAAGGGCTCTCTTACCCAGGCGATCGCCGAAGAGCGCAAGATGCTTGAGGATATAAGAGAGATAGCAACAGTCGTAGTTGATACCTCGTTCATGACAGACTCCGAACTCTGCAATGCGATCGGAGAGATCATAAAGAGTGCAGACAGCCAGAGCATTCTGGTCGTGGTCGAATCGTTCGGATTCAAGTACGGACTTCCTGTAGACTGCGATTATGTATTCGACGTAAGATTTTTGCCGAACCCTTTCTATTTCCCGCAGATGCGCTATCTGACAGGTAAGGATGAGGCTGTAGCGAAGTACCTTGAAGGCTTCAGCGAGACAGATGAATTTAACTACATGACTTCAGAACTCCTCTCGTTTGTCATTCCGTTCTATGAGAAGGAAGGCAAGGGAAGCGTTCATATCGGCATCGGCTGCACGGGCGGAAGACACAGATCCGTTTACTGCACAGAGACTATTGCGCATAAGCTCGCCGAACACGGCATCAAGTGCATTATTTCCCACAGGGATATAGATAAGGAACCTCACAGATACACCAAGAAGGCGGATGAGGACTGATGGAAGACAGCTTCTCTGTCAGGGTCAAGATCGAGACGGCCACCAATGCCGTTAAAAAGCCTGTTCAGAGACAGACTGCTTTGTGCGGTCTCTTTCTGAGCCAGAGCAGCGTTAAGGGCTCAGCCAAAGTCATTAAGGTGCCTGAGAGGATGTCTGAACTCGTTGTCAGGCTTTTCGAGGCCGAGAACATCAGGTGCAGTTATAAGAATGGTAAGGTTATTTTAGAAGATATATATACTTCTAATCTCTGGGAGCGCTGCGAAGAGCTCCTGTCCGGTTTTGCGAACGGCACACTTACAGTCGAGGATGCCAGACGCTTTTTAAGAGGCGCTTTCTGGGGGTGCGGCTATTGTACGGACCCTTCGAAAAGTTACCGCATAGAATTCGTTGTCAAAGAACCCGAGAATGCCACCTTGATCTCGGCGGCATTGGATGTCCTGTCGATAAAGCATGTCAGGGCGGAGAGGAAGGGCTCATTTGCATTGTATTTTAAGAACGGCGACGACGTTTCCGATTTCCTTGGCTATATCGGAAGCCCTTCGGCGATGATGGAATTCGAGAATATCCGCGCCGGAAAAGACGTTAACAGCAAAGTCACCAGAGCCGTCAACTGCGATGAGGGCAATACTAAGCGCCAGGCAGAAGCTGCTGCACAGAGAAACGAATTGATTACCAGGGTCATGGAATCCGGCTTGTCCGGAAAGCTTCCGCCAGAGCTCCGTGAAGCCGCTAAGGCACACATGGAAAATCCGGGTGCATCCCTTGCGGAATTAGGGGCCATGATGGATCCTCCTATAGGCAAATCAGGCATGAGACACCGCCTCGATAAGATAGCGGAATATGCAAATAGCCTACAATAATAGGACAATTATATTGATTTTCTAGTGTTATTAGCGTGTCAGGCAGCCCTAAAATTTGAGATAAAATTACAGCCGTGTTACAATAAGCGTTATCTTTTTTAGAGAAAGGAACAATTGGGGGTATTATGCAGCGCGGCGATCAGTACATCGAGCCTGATAATAGTTATTACAGACCGACAAGAGACCCTAATGAAGGCACCATGACTCTGGTAGTCGTGATCACTCTTCTCTTTGTCTGCCTGACAGGTGTTCTTGCCGCTGTTTACTTCAAGAAGGCAACTACTAAGGAGACTCTGGCAAATATCGACACGACTGACCAGTCCGGTTATATTTCGATCGCATCTCCCACACCTACACCTATTCCCCCGATCACGGATTATCAGAATCCTATCCTTTATCCCGGTCTCGCATCCGTAAGGATCAATAAGGAACTCGAGATCGACAAGAGTGCAAATCCCGCTACAAGAGGCATCACCCAGACTGTCATGGTAAACAGACAGTTCATTGAGGGCGACTACAACAGAGAGAAGCCTATCTACATGCCCGATCCTGTTATGTACGGATCTATTCCGGGCATCTTCACATACAGAGGAAATAACTTCAGAAACTGCGCTTCATTCGGTTACACGAATATCTACAGAGGTGCGCTTACCCAGAGATGGGAATTCAAGGGTATCGGCAAGAAGCTCGCTTCCACGCAGAACTTCGAATGGTCCGGCGTTAAGTGGACAGGCCAGCCCCTCGTTGCAGTATGGCCTGCAAGCATCCGCCAGAACATGAACCTTAACGATACAGCCAAGCACCAGCAGGAATTAAGGGAAGTCATCATTGCCGCTTTGGACGGTAAGATCTATTTCTTCAATCTGTTAAATGGTGAGCAGACAAGAGATCCTATCAATGTCGGTGCTTCCGTAAAGGGCACTCCCGCATTGGATCCCAGAGGCTATCCTATCATCTATGTCGGCCAGACGGACAATAACGGCGGATCGAATTTCGGTATGTACGTATATTCGCTCCTCGACGGTTCATTGCTCTACATGTATGACGGTTCCGACGACGGCGCCTACAGATCCAACTGGAATGCGTTCGACTCTTCACCGATCATTAACGGCGATACGGACACACTCATCTGGCCTTGCGAGAACGGCTATATCTATACATTTGACCTTAATACCAGTTACACACCGGGTGCTGCGACTATCTCAATGAGCCCTGTGGTAACGGGTTATAAGTACATGTTCAATGACAACGTAGGATCCCGTATGGGCGTAGAGAGTTCTATTGCCGTATACGGCAACTACGGCTACTTCATGGATAACACACAGAACCTCTGCTGCCTTGACCTTAATACTCTTAAGATGGTCTGGACGCAGGTACTGGGCGACGATTCCGATGTTACCCCCTTGATCAATGAGGAGAACGGCATCCCTTATGTCTATATCGGAACAGAAGTAGATAACCAGAACGGTCTTGGTGAATCCTGCGGTGCCGCTTATATCTATAAGATTAACGGCCTTACAGGTAAGATCGAATGGCAGAATTCAGAGCCTTGCTACACATTCAACGCCGAATCTTCAGATTCCGACCAGAGCGGCGGATGCTTCGGCAACCCGATCATGGGCAAGGGTAAGATCTCTAACCTGGTAATATTCTCTTTCAGCATGACCAGCGGTCTTGCCAGCGGCAATAAGATCATTGCGTTTGACAAAGATCTGGGCACCAAGGTCTGGGAATATAAAATGAATATCTATTCATACAGCTCACCTGTTGATTTCTACGATTCAGAGGGGAATGCCTACATCATCATCTGTGACTCTATAGGACAGATCCACATGATCAGGGCAGAAGCAGGCATCGAGGATAAGGAGAGAAGAATCACTTACATTCAGACCAAGAAGAATCTTGGCCAGGCTGATCAGACCTCAAAGGGCATCTGTATCGAAGCCTCTCCGATCGTCTACGAAGGCATGCTTGTCGTGGGAACGACGTCAGGAAGCATATTCGGAATAGGTGTTGAGTAAGGAGCAATAATGGACTTTAAAAAGGCTTACGAGAGCATAGCGGTTTTGGAGGTCGAGATAAGGACCTTTGCGAACGAGGGCTATGCCGTTAAATACGACTTTGGCCGTAAAGTAATCTCCTGGCGTGACAATTACATGTGGAATAACAATTTCACCAGATCCATAAGCGATGACAAATATGCTCTTTTAAAAGAGAAGCTTCCCGAATCCGGCATGCTCGAGTGGATGAAGGGCTATGAGATGGGACTGACCGAAGAATACGGCGACAAGACCCTGATCCCGGGCGAGTGGATCATTAAGGTCGAATTCGATGACAAGACTGTAATGAAAGGCGGAGCAGAGCAGCATTTCCCCAAAAAGTGGAAAAACCTCAAGACTCTGATCGAGCAGACGGCGGGTTGCAGCTTCACTCTGAGATAAGGATTTTTTTACATTTGGTAATGACTGGCAGGCATGGGGGCCTGCTTTTATTATTTATATAGTCGCAACTGATTAGATGTGATAAAATTCATTAATATGCCCGAGCCTCGGGTTTGGGATTATCGGAATATTAAGGAGTCATATTTTGGATTATCTGGAAGGATTGTTACTTGGTAGATTATGGAGCGATACGGATTATGAGAACCGTAAGCATTTCGGTTTATTCATTCTGTATGGACTTTTTGTCGACGCGATAGTCCTTTATATCTACATCCTCGGAAGAGGCCTTTTGGGATTCGGCGTACTCGGACCTATCCACATTGCCGTTTTCGTTTTGCTCTTCCTTGCAAATCCGTTTATCTGCTTCAGGTACTACCGAATGCCCTGGTGGGGCAAGATTTTTATATTAGCAGTTAAGATTTTTAAAGCTTATCTGGTTATCAGCTATACGGTCAGCCTGCTCCTTCCGAGGCTCAGTGTAAAAGTTGACGACCTTCAGGATTTTCTTATGAGTTATCTCAACCAGACGCTTGAGAAATATACAGAGAAATTCGTAGCGACCGCAGGTTCCTTCTCGACAGTTGTAGGCGTCCTTGCAGGAGGCGTGCACGTTGTAGGAACGGTTCTGCTCCTCATTCTGGCAGCAGTTGTTATCCCGAGCCTTATTTTCCTCGTCGTAAAGTATGTTCAGCTCGCATGGGACTGGGTCGTAAATATGCTTATCATCAAGAGGTTTTTCCCTCAGCGCAGATAATGAGGTTTTAAGGAGGCTATATGGCAGAGCTTAGAGACAGAATCGACATAACAGTTGAAGAGCTCGAGGAATCACTCGGTGCCGTCAGGCTCCCGCGTTTTATCGCTGAGTCGGAGAAAAGTTTTGTGGGAAGGATCGATTCCATTTGCGATGAGATCTGCTCTGATTCAAACAAGAGAGCTATCTTCGTATCAGGACCCACATCCTCAGGCAAGACGACTTTCACATTAAGACTTTCCAACACGATCAATAAGAGAGGCAGGAAGGCTGTCCATTTATCTCTTGACGATTACTACAACATCAAGGATGTTAAGTGCGACAAAGAAGGCAGACCTGATTTCGAGACCATTGACGCATTGGATGTCGAGAGGATCCAGAGAGATATCAAGACGCTTTTGGACGGCGGCACAGTCGTTCCCCCGTTCTTTGATTTCAACATCAGAAAGCAGATGGAAGGCGATCCCGCCAATGCGATCTTCCTTGGTGATGACGGTGTTCTGGTCGTTGAAGGCCTTCACGGATTATCTCCCAGGATCTCAGGCGAATGTCCGGCTGAGAAGTGTTCGAAAGTATTCATCATGCCCTACGGCAATGTATACTGCGATTCCAAGCTTATGGACAGCAACGAGATAAGACTTTTAAGAAGAATAATCAGGGACTACCGCCACAGAAGCGCGCATGCCCTTGCCACGATCGACTACTGGCCGATGATCCAGAAGTCGGAAGAGAAATATTACGAAGAATATCTTACAAGTGCCGACTATCACGTCAATTCATTCCTGGCTTACGAGAGCCTGATCGTCGCACCCATGGCCATGGGCGACATCAGCGAAGCTTTGGATAAGGCTCTTAACGGCTCTATCGAACCGTCCGTCTTTATGGAGAAGTCTCCTACGGGCAAGCCTTTTGCAGATCTTTCTGCCGCACTTGTAAAGGCAAATAAACTTATGGGGCACTTAGGAAAGATCCCTGTGATCAGCCCCGAACAGGTACCCGCTGAATCGATACTGAACGAATTCATCGGTTCCTGACCACTGAGAGATAAGGAGGCATAAAATGCCTATCAGAATAGCAGACAATCTTCCTGCAAGACACATACTTGAACAGGAAAGAATATTCGTTATGGAGGAGAACAGGGCCCTTTCCCAGGACATACGTCCTATAAGGATCCTGATCCTCAATCTCATGCCCGACAAAGCGACCACGGAGACACAGCTCCTCAGAGCTCTTTCGAATTCTCCAATCCAGGTCGACGTCGAGTTCTTATTTACAAAGACACACCAGTCGAAAAACACACCCGTTGAACATCTCTTGAAGTTCTATAAGACTTTCCCTGATGTAAAAGACGAGTTCTTCGACGGCATGATCATCACAGGAGCTCCTATTGAAAAGCTTCCTTTTGAAGAGGTCGATTACTGGCCTGAATTGGTTGAGATAATGGAATGGAGCAAGACACATGTCTATTCCACTCTCCATCTCTGCTGGGGCGCTTTTGCCGGCCTTTACTACCATTACGGCATTCCGAAGATCGTTCTGGATAAGAAGGTTTTCGGTGTTTTCGAGCACTCAATGACATGGTCAAGACCGGTTAAGCTCTTCAGGGGCTTTGACGACATCTTCTATGTGCCTCATTCACGTTACACTGAGATCAGAAGGGAAGACGTTGAGAAGAGATCTGACTTAAGGATCCTCTCCGAGTCTGAAGAATGCGGTATCTATGCAGTATCCGATCTTCACGGCAGACAGTTCTTTATTACCGGCCACTCCGAGTATGACAAGGATACACTGGACAGGGAATATAAGAGAGACCTGGCTGCAGGCCTTGACGATGTTGACGTTCCGAAGAACTACTATATCAACGACGATCCGTCTTTAGGACCTCTCTTAAGATGGAGATCCTCTGCGACCCTGATGTATACGAACTGGCTCAACTACTACGTATATCAGGAGACTCCGTTCGACATCAACCTCATCAAGAGCATCAGGAACGAAGACCTCGAACCTAACAGGGATTTGGAGAAAAATGGCTGAGATGGTTAATCTTACAAGAGATCTGATATCAGGATTCGAACCCGCAAGGCCTGAGGACGGCCATAAGAACACATTCGGAACCGCGCTTATCTGCGCAGGCTCTGAATACATGACCGGCGCAGCCGTAATGGCAGCAGGCGCCGCACTCCGTTCAGGCGCAGGTCTCGTTAAGGTGTTCTCCGAAGAGAAGACTTTAGATGCCATCAGAGCCTCAGAGCCCTGTGCTCTTCTCTCATTAAGACCTGAAAAGACTGCTGAGCTCTTAAGAAAAGCAAAGGAGCTCTGCGCTTCTTCATCTTCTGTTCTTATCGGTTCCGGGATCCCGCAGGATATGAAGGATCTTGAAGCACTTATCTGCCGTTTCCTCGAGAATGCCGGCAATGTGGTGCTCGATGCGGGAGCTCTTTTGTCCAAGCCCGATGCATGGGGAAGGATCTCTGAATGCCTTAAGGCCAGAAAGAACCCTGCCGTAATTACTCCCCACATTGGTGAGTTTGCAAGATTATTAAGACTTCCGAAGTCCGAAGTATCTGAAAGGGCGGAAGAGCTTGCCATTGAATTTGCAAAAGACAACAACGTGGTTGTGGTCCTTAAGAGCGCAAAGACTCTGATTGCCGTACCCGGCGGAGAGCTTTATGTAAATGATGCTCCCAACAGCGGTCTTGCAAAGGGCGGCTCCGGCGATGTCCTTGCAGGACTTATCACAGGATTCATTGCACAGGGCATGGAGCCTTACAAGGCAGCATGCTCTGCTGTATTTATCCACTCAAAGGCAGGGGAGATCGCGGCAGATGATATCGGCGCAAGGGCGATGCTTCCGACGGATCTTTTGGTTTATCTGCCTGAAGCATATACGGATGCCGGATGGGGATGTGAAGATGACTGATTATATTAACAGCAACTACGACCGTTCATGCGTTGAGATCGATCTTAACGCCTTGAAGCATAATTTCGAGGAGATCAAAAAGGCGACCACACCCGGCACGGGCATCCTTGCCGTCGTTAAGGCTGATGCATACGGCCACGGCGCTATCGAGATCGCAAAGACGCTTATCGATTCTGGTGCGGCAGGTCTTTGCCTTGCAACGATCGATGAGGCTGTCGAGCTCAGAAAGCACGGAATCGATGTTCCCATGATGACTTTGGGATTTACCGATCCAGTAAGATTCAGCGATGCGGTCAGATACGACGTTGAGCAGTCCGTTTATTCTTATGAGATCGCGAAAGCATTATCTGATGAGGCTCTCTCTCAGGGCAAGAAATGCAAGATCCATATAAAGCTCGATACCGGCATGGGAAGGATCGGCTTTAAGACCGACGGATCCGAGACAGAAGAGATCGTTAAGTCCTGTACTCTGCCCGGAATAGAGCCGTATGGCGTTTTCTCGCATTTCGCGGTTGCCGATACAGATGACGATGACTACACAAGGGAACAGTATTCCCTGTTCATGAACCAGATCGAAGAACTTGGCAAGAGAGGCATTCACTTTACCAAGAGACATATCTGCAACAGTGCGGGAATATTAAGATTCCCCGAGATGCATCTGGATCTCGTAAGAGCAGGCATTATCCTCTACGGCCTTATGCCGCCCGGATGCCCCAAGCCTGTTACAGATATCGACCTTAAGCCCGTAATGAACTGGTATGCAAAGGTAATTCACGTCAAGACCGTTCCTGTCGGAGCGACTATCAGCTATGGCAGACATTTCGAAGCTTCTCGTCCTACAGAAGTTACAACGGTCGGAATCGGCTATGCTGACGGCCTTTCAAGAAAGCTCTCCAACGGCTTTGAGCTCGTCATCGGAGGGAAGAAGTGCCCCATAATCGGCAATATCTGCATGGATATGTGCATGGTGGATACGACAGATCTTGAGACAAGACCTAAGGTCGGAGACAAGGTTACAGTGTTCGGCAGCGAGAGATCTGCGGACGAACTTGCTGATGCTTTGGGCACCATTAATTATGAGATTACCTGCGACGTTGGCAAAAGAGTCAGAAGACTCTATGTCGGAGGCTGATTTTTTCTCCTATATTATTTAAAAGTTATTCGGTGAAAATCGCTAAGATTTGCGCTATAATACATACGCTTTATTTTTATACCAAGGAGAATGCCTATTAATGGATACATTACGCGAGAGCTGGAAGACACCGGAGATCAAGAAGAAGATACTCTTCACCTTCCTTATCGTTTCCGTCCTCTGTCTTCTTACTATCATTCCGATTCCCGGCCTTAGCCATGCTGCAGCAACAGCAAAGATCAGCAACGATTGGGGCAGCGTCGGAACAGTAATCGACATCCTTTCATGCGGAGCTCTTACAAATGCTTCGATCATAAGCCTTGGTATTTTCCCGTTCCTTGTAGCTTCAATCATCATGCAGATCTTAACTCTTGCTATTCCGAAGCTCAGGAATCTTGTTCAGTTAGGCGAAGAGGGTTCAAAGGTCATTGCCAAGTACACAAGGATCGCAGGACTTATCGGTGCCGGTGTTTTCGCAGTTCTTTTCTGCCTCGGCATGACAGATGCAGTCGTTACAAATATCAACTTCTGGGTCGCTATCGTTATCTGCGGAGTTTCAGTAGGTATCGGCAGCGCTTTCTGCGGATGGTGTGTAGAACTCCTTAACACAAAGGGAATCGGCAACGGCCTTACGATCATCATTCTTGCAGGCATCATCCACAATATCCCTCATGATCTTCTTACGCCTTTCTTCAATGCGTACGAATTAGGACTCGTTTGGGCTCTCGTTTATATGATCATGGGAATCCTTCTTGCCATCGGCATGCTGTTCCTCTCACTCCTCGTTAACCTTGGCGAGAAGAAGATCAGGATCATCTTCCAGAAGAGAACCGTAGGCATGAAGCAGTACGGAATGCAGAACCAGGTAATCCCGCTTAGAGTTGCACAGGCAGGAATCACACCTGTTATCTATGCAATGACTGTATGCATGTTCGTTCCTTCCATCATCACGATGGTTGCTCCCGGTTCAGAGAATTCCTGGTTGTCCTGGGCACATAACGCTCCCACAAGCTTTATGTTTATTCCTTTCTTCATCATCTTCCTGGTTTTCTTCACATATGTTTTCGCATTGATGCAGTTCAATCCTTATGATATTTCGAACCAGATCAAGCAGAACAACGGCTACATCCAGGGTATCAAGCCCGGCAAGCCGACATCACAGTATCTTATGTCTGTTTACAGCAACCTTAACAGTGCTGATAACTTCTATCTTATCGCAGTCTGCGTTCTGCCTCTGGCATTAAGCTTTATCCCCGGCCTCAGCAGCATTGCTTTTGCAGGAATCGGCCTTGTTATTGTCGGCGGCGGATTCATCGAAATGAAGACACTTCTCGACAATGCCCTCAAGGCAGAAGAGGACAAGCTCAAGCAGGCAGGCAAAGACAAGAAGCGCAGCAAGAACTACAACAAAAAGTAAGGGAGGAAATAATATGAATCTGATCATCTTAGGTGCACCGGGTTCCGGAAAGGGAACATCAGCAACCGTATTAAGAGAGAACTATTCTCTTGCTCATATCTCTACGGGCGATCTGTTCAGATACAACATCAAAGAGAATACTCCCCTCGGAATCGAAGCAAAGTCATACATCGACAAGGGCGCTCTCGTTCCTGACGATGTTACCATCAGAATGGTTGAAGACCGTCTCAGCAATCCCGACTGCGAGAAGGGTTATATCCTTGACGGATTCCCGAGAAACATCGCTCAGGCTGAAGCGCTCGACAAGATGCTCGCAGCTAAGGGTTCAAAGATCGACGCAGTTGTTTATGTAAAGTGTGATGACGAGATCATCATGGACAGAGTTACAACAAGACGTGTCTGCGAGAAGTGCGGCGCAAGCTTCAACGTCAAGTACATGCCCACAAAGGTAGAGGGCGTATGTGACGTCTGCGGCGGCAAGGTCATCCAGAGAACTGATGACAACCCGGAGACAGTTGCCAAGAGACTTGAGACATACAGAGTCAACACTCAGCCTCTTATCGACTTCTACAACGAGAGAGGAATCATCGTTGAAGGCAACAATAACGTTGACTCAAAGACCTGCATAGAATCCATTGAAGCAGGACTTAAGAACCTCGGACTCTAATTAGAAATAAGGTATAAAAATGGTAGAGATCCTTACCAATGAAGAATTTGAGAAGATGAAGGCAGCAGGCAAGATCCTGCAGCATGTCTTCAAGGCCTGCAGAGATTACATCAAGCCCGGTGTAACAACACACGACGTTGATAAGCTCTGCTATGACATCATCAGATCCTACGATGCCATCCCTTCTTTCCTCAATTACGGCCAGCCGCCGTTCCCCGGAACGATCTGCGCATCCGTCAACGATGAAGTCGTTCACGGAATCCCCAGAAAATCCAGGGTCCTTGAGGAAGGTGACATCCTCTCGGTCGATGTCGGCGCCATCCTTGACGGCTACCAGTCAGACGCATGCAGAACATACATGGTCGGCACTGTAGCTCCTGAGGTTAAGGATCTTGTCGAGCGCACAGAGAAGTCATTCTGGATCGGCCTTGAATATGCCAAGGTCGGCATGAGGACCGGTGATATCGGACATGCCATTCAGGAATACTGCGAAGGTTTCGGTTACGGAGTCGTAAGAGAACTTACAGGTCACGGAATCGGAACAACGATGCACCAGGATCCCGATGTTCCCAACTACGGAAGACCGGGACACGGCTATAAACTTAAAAAAGGTATGGCAATCTGCATCGAACCGATGATAACATTGGGTACACGCGAGATCGAACTTCTGGACGACCGCTGGACCATAGTTACACAGGATGGCAAGCCTGCCAGCCACTACGAGAATACGATATTAATAACGGATAATGGTCCGTATTTAACAACCTATGATTATGAGGAGGGTTTTTAATGGCGAAGGAAGATGTTATTGAAGTACTGGGAGTAGTTGATGAAGCATTGCCCAATGCAATGTTCAAGGTAAAGCTCGACAGCGGACACATTGTTCTTGCTCATTTGTCAGGAAAGCTTAGACAGAATTACATCAAGATTCTTCCGGGCGACAAAGTAACAATGGAAATCTCGCCATACGATCTCTCCCGCGGCAGAATCACCTGGAGAGGCGATAAGAAGCCCAAGGCTTAAGCCTTATTTTGTGATTATCACAGGCACCTCGAAAATTTTCGGGGTGCTTTAAATTTCTTGTTGAAAACTGTATCGATTCTGCTATAATAGTTCAGCATGCGCTCACAGAGCGCCTGTATTTGTTGTGGAAAAATATCAGCAACAGGAGGTACTAACATGAAAGTACGACCGTCAGTAAAGCCGATGTGCGAAAAGTGCAAGATCATTCGCCGCAACGGTAAGGTAATGGTCATCTGTTCTGACCCTAAGCATAAGCAGAGACAGGGTTAAGACATTTGACGGGTCTTCATATGTGCGGAATTAGCCCCGTACGCCTGTAAGGAAGAAGACCGCGGAATAATAGCTCCATTCCGCACAAGCATTATTAAAAAAGAAGTAATCATATTTACTCACCGTTACCGAGAGGGCGGCTGCTCCCTAACCCGGAGTTCCTTGACTTACGTGTGTCAAATAGAGATTAATACCACTTTATCCAATACGGAGGTACATTAAATG
>JAEEGK010000574.1_pt1 | contig 91592 bp, 88 predicted proteins | sample 8958771 | NCBI WGS metagenome assembly JAEEGK01 (sample SAMN16246547, study PRJNA631951) | gut metagenome | biome: gut microbiome; feature: rumen; material: SC-attached | host: Bos | place: Iran: Karaj | collected 2018-10
GAAACAAAGTACGAGGATGTAAAGCCAGTATATATGAATAACCTTTCGGAGCAAGTAGAAACAAGGCTTCGTTACAACATCGCTCAGAAGGTTGGAAATAAATACTACATTGTTTATTCGCATTAAATAGAGAAACAAAGAAAAGGCAATCATTGATACCTATGATGATCCAGAGGTGGCGCGGATCAGTTTAACAGTGCACTGCCTGAATATGCATTAAAGCGAATTGGTGTGGAGAATATTTGATATGACATTTAATGAATTGGTTGAAGTTACAAAAGATATGGACTTAGCTTCGCTTGGTGTTTCACTTGGAAAGCCGGCTGATTGTATAGAATCACTTAGCTGCTATCAAGATGGAGATGAGTGGGTAATGAAAGGAAAATGTTGTACATGAATGAAGGTGTCAGAGAACTTATAAAGGCATTAAAAGAAGCGGAAACTACTCAAATTAAACAGCAGGCTTTGATAGACAAATTGAGCACAGAAAACACACTGTTATCAGAAACTATCACTAACGAGAAATTAGGCAGAATTAACGAAGAACGTCGGTCTCTCTATCAGAGGGTTCGAAACAGTGAAGAAAAAGAACACAAAGCGGTCGCAGAGTTACAAGAATTCAAGAAAGAATGTACAGATACATACAATGAATGTAAGGACTTGATGTCAGAGTTAAGAATCAAAAAGGCTGAAATAGATGCTTACATAAATGCTGAAGCCAAAAAGTTGGTTGAACAGCAAGAAGCTGCGCTTTTATCTCAATACGCTGACAAGAAGAAACATTTGGAAAACCAATATACGGAAAAAGAGAACCGTTTCAAAAATAAAATTTCCGTTCGCAACAAATTTATATTAACACTCTCGGCATGTATAATTATACTGATAGCATACATAATTCTGTGGGGATAAAGACATGAATAATCAAGATATTAGCAACGAAATCACAATAAATTCAACCGATGAAGAAAGAACTCGGATACTATCCAAGAAAAGCCTTGTTATCGTGGCTTGGAATCAATCAAAAGAAATGGTTATTACCGATCCAAACGAGAGCACTGCAAAAGCGTTAAAAAGATATTCAAAAGAAATGGGGCTTCGTGATAAAGAAATAATTTTTTCTGAATTTTACGCGCCAATACGTTTCTCTCAATCAACATTAAAAGAGTCTATAACTCAAATGACAAAAAGAAACGCAAATCTTGTGAACTTAGGAAAACTATTATCTGTATTAGAACCTGTCTGCAAAAATGCTATAAAAATTGAAGTAGAAACATACAGGCATCTCAGTCGTAAAGGACAAGAAGTCAAACAGATTCATCAGCTTTTAAGTGCCTTTCATGACGGTGGAAAAGCCTATCCGGTAAAAATAACGATTCGCGAAAAAGAAAAACAACCTAACCAGTTTTATATGGTGGTTACGGTTGGTGAAATAGATATTTCACAAAAAATTAAAGAAGCCCTTACCAACACAGGAGCTGATCATCAAGAGATGAACGGGAGCCTGTCTGACGGCGGTGCTTCCTTTGTTATGAGTATACCATCTTTTGTAGCAAATTTCAAGAGGGACGAAAGCATTATTCTAAAGAACCTCCCCGATGGCTTATTAAGCAAAGAACAACAGATGATAAAGCAAAAAGTATTGGAAAATGATATTCAGAAAGAAACAGAAATACAGATTCGCTTATCTTCAAACGAAATAAAACAATTGGAATCTCAGGGGTTTACAGAAAATGATATAGATACAGTCATTAAAAGCATTGATAACATTTCTAAAATTAGTTCCGCTCAACTAGAAAATGTTGAAGAATCTCTTAACACTAACCGTGAGGTTATTAAAGAGCAAGCTCTTGAACAGGAAAAAGAAATCCGTGCAAGAAATCAACATACCAAATAGGAAGGCGGTTTGGATGACATATCTTTCTGATAAAGAATATCTCTTATCCCTACCAGATATGACCGAAGACGATTACAAACATTGGCAAATGTTGATGCGTTCTATGACTACATCTGCTCGTATGATGGGATTAAAAGACTGTCCGATGACACAGCAGGTCTTTCGGACAGCTCTCGATAATCTTATGAACTTTGAAAAGGAACATCATATACAGTTTTATGAGCTTGGAGTGTCACTGGCTAATGCACAAGCTTCTGTATAGCCTCGGCGTATGCCCGAAATCTTGCTGCGGTAGATTCGATATGCTTTTTTCTGTCGAAACACTCAAAGTAAAGCGTAAGAGAGTCCTTCAGTAATATATAACCGGTATTGGCAGGCTTGGACGTACTTTGGGGAATAGCTGACATATACAGTTTTCCCGCCTTATCAGCAAGGGTACGGCGAATACCATCAGGATTAACGAATACTGCTTCTTTAGGATCGAATTTGCCGGGTTTTTCGGAATTGATCTCAAGCATACAGCGTTCTCTGAGGGTATCAAACTTGTAACCACGGCCTGCTTTGTCAATTTTTTTGATAAGGTTGTTTACGGACTCTGTATAAGCATTGGTATAAGGAGCATCCCAATAGTTAAGGATATGATCACGGCGATGAGTCATAGTCTTACGCATAGGCTCAAAAGTGGGATAAGGCGGTACAGTCCTAAGCCATTCATCAAACATAGAATCCGCCTCGGTACGGTCTTTGGCAGTGATGTAGATATCTCGAAAGGTTTCTTTCGTCATATAAGCAGTATAGAGGTCTGGAAACTCATTGAACCACTGATTAAGGAAGTCTGTGCCATCTGCGGTCAGATCCTCCCAATTCATCATAAAGAGATATTTGGCACGCTTAAAACGCCTTGTATCAACACCTTCGTTCTTACGATACCAGTTCTGCAAGGTAATACGGGTTCTATCAAGGCAACGGGTTACTTCCTGTACTGCATGGAACTTATCTATGACGATAAGAGCCTTCGGCAATACAATGCTGACGCATTTAGCATATGCGGGCGCAAAGTCCATCGTGACGCATTTGCAGATGTTTTTATCAAGTGTGCGCAGATATGCTTTTACAGTAGGAGCTTTGTTATCACGCTTCATATCAAGAAGCTTCTGCTCTTTGATATCAGTAATAACAAGACGGAAATGATCGTCGATATGAGCCTCATCAAGACCGAGGACTTCCGGCGTATAATCATAAGTCAAAAGTTCTGCATGACTATCAGAATAAGCCTTAAATGCAGCTGCTACAGTCTTATGGTCAACAGAATAGTCGTTACCAATGTAAGTAAAGGTTTCGCCTTTGATGAATCGCATATATAAAGATCTCAAACAGAAGGCATCCTTTTAGCCAAACAAAAGGTGCCGTTTTGAATATGCGACATGTTTCTTACTGATGCAAAGAAAGACTTTGTCGACACTCTGTGGGTAGATATAGCAAATATCTACCCTTTTTATTTGCATTTTAATTCGATTACAACGCAAAACAACGTTCATTTTTTTATCTCGAATCTTTTTAGCATAATACAATCATAATTCTAAAAGAAGGAGGATTAAGGAAGATGGAGGAAGTTCTCCTGAATACGAAAGACATCAAGATCCGTATCGGACAACTCTCCCCGCACGACGTCCAATTGTTAACATATATCGACGCCACGACGCTTTACAACATGCTTGATAAAACGTTCGGACGACGTATGTGGACGACATTGCCGCCGCCGGGAATAGTGCTTGCGCCTAACGAAAAAGTGATCGGTGTTTGGGACTCCGACAGAAATACTTATGTTTACCAGGTTGGAACCGGCGAACAAAGTAGTATCTCTGCGGAAAAAGGTCTTGAATCTGATGCATTAAAACGTGCGGGCGTAAAGTTTGGCATTGCCAGAGAGCTTGGTACGACTCCCAAAATGATTTTCCCTGCGGAAAAATTAAAACGCTTTTACGATGATCAGGGAAGAATCACCGACGACGATATCTTTGCTGTGCAGGATGTCGAGTTTGCAGAAGAGAGTGAAACGAGAAGAATATCGAATATCACGATTACGGTATCGGATGGTAAAGAAATTTACCTTTCCGGAACATTCTTTCAGGACAGGGATCCGGTTTATACCGATTTGATAGCGAATGAAAAGAATGACCGCAGTCAACACAGTGTCGTAAGCGCAGCTTCTCTCAGACAGCAGTCGTCGGAGCAGGCAAAAAATCAAAGTAACGCTGTTTGTCGGCAAAATGCGCAGCGTAACAGTCAGCAATCACAGCATGAGGTCGTAACGGGACCGAATGCGGTCGGGGATGCTGATGCTGTACTTGATGACGATGAGATTATCCTTTTGGGAAATCTTAAAGGTCGTAAGTACAAAGACGTGAAGGGCAGTCCCGAATGGGGTAAATTCCTTAAGTGGCTTGCCCAAGCAAACATCACCAATGCCAGGTACGATCTGGGGCAAAGAGAACAGATCGTACGAATAAAGAACACATACAGAATGTATAATTCTTAGTTTGTTCTGCTATAATATATAGTAGGGTTATCAGAAAGTGAGGAATTATACTAATGTTTGAAGACTTGTTCTATAAAAAAATGGAAATTGGTGAAAAATTGTCCGAGCAGGATGTTACCGAAGGGTGGTTCCCGACCGTTGAAGAAATGGAAACCCATAAGGTTGCAGAGCATTTAACTGATGACGGTTATCTGCCCCTTGCAATCTACTTTTCCGGCGACCCCTTTAAGGACATGGAAACAAAAATGGACGCATTTACTTTACGGTCTTATAAAGACACCGTGAAGTATTGCAAGCAGATTCTTCTGACGGTACCGTTGGAAGAAAGAGTGGTAAGAAGGAGAAAAAAATCAGATGAATAAAATCGTGTTACAGGGTGAAATAGGAAAGATCAATGTAAGACAGGGCCAGGACGGAAAAGATGTTGCTCAGTTTGTGGTCCATGTTGCAAGAAAATATACACAGCAACAGGACGCTGCTGACTATATTCGCGGGCTTGCTTTCACAGCTGCAGCAGATTACATCAAAAGTAACGTTAAAGAGGGAGATAACATTGTTCTCCTCGGCCATCTTCAGACCAGAGACTACACAGACAATTCCGGCCAGAAAAAGTATGTGACCGAAGCGGTTGCTGAGTCTGTAAGCCTCGGGGCGAAAGGAAACTACCAGAATGAGGCGATATTTATGGGACGTCTCACCAGAGACCCGCATCTTTCAAATGGTCAGACATCTTCTGCTCGTTACACCGTAGCAGTTGATCGCAGATTTGGCGGGGATCAGACCGCTGACTTCATATCCTGCGTCGCTTTCCAGAAGAAAGCTGATTTCGCCGAAAAGTATCTGAGGCAGGGTACAAAGGTTCTTGTTGACGGTCATATACAGACCGGAAGTTACACAAACCAGAACGGTGAGAAAGTCTACACGACCGATATCGTTGTAGATAACACTGAATTCGCCGAAAGCAAGAACGGCGGCAATAATAATGGCAACAATTACCAGTCTAACAATTCCAGGAACAACGCTCCCCAGAACCAGGCGACAACAGACGACACCGGTTTTGATGATGGCTTCATGAACATCCCTGACGGTATCGATGAATTCCTGCCGTTCTCATAATTCCCCATCATAAGGCAAACAAAAAAGCTCGGAGATTAAATCTTCGGGCTTTTCTTATTCAGAATTTGAATAAATCATTCATCAGGAATTCTCTGAGCTTCGGGTTGGAGCAGATCATCCGGTCATATGCACTCACGGCTGCTGATAATTTAATTTCAAGCTTCGCCACGTCATATCCGCTCTTTACAAAGTCCTCGACCGATGCTTCTTCACCGCACGCCTTTATTAAGTATAAGAGTTCGCACACATGAGGTGTAAATTTGCTTACATCATATTCGGGGCTTGCCAGAATATCAATATTTTTGAGTTTAAGGAACAACGCCCATTTAAACTGTAAAGGACTTTGCCATATGGTATGTACAAGTTTATAAAACTCGTAGGCATTTATCGGATAGTCGGAAATGTTAATACGAACGTCCTTTAAATATATATCTTTGCATTGTTCGAAGTCTTTGGGTGACATCTTGTGTTCCAGACAAACGTCGTAAATTATCTGAAGCATGCCTGTGGGAATCCCCTTTATCGCAAATCCCTCAAGTGGGAGACTGCCTCCCATACATTTCATAAGAATCGGAACTGCTTCGGGTTCGAAGTCGTCCGAAAACTGCATAGTTTCATAATTAAATATAACGTCGTTGTTCAGATTTCTTCTGACTTTAGAAGTGTCTGTCATTTTTTTAAACCTCTCATCTTTTCAATACTCGTATTATATCAAAACGTCGTGCGTTTGGAAAGTACCCGGTAATTTTTCAAGGTAAATGCAACACCTCTGTTGCAATAACTATTGACAAAGGTTAGAGGGGCGTTGCAATAAGTATGACAAATATAACTGTTCAATAGAAAGGAAAATGTATGATTGCAAAAGATTTATACACCAATGAATGGTGCGAAGACGTTGCCACAACTATAATTGATAGTATTGTTTCTTTTATACGTGCTGACGGCTTCGATATTAGCAAATTTTCTTTAATTAGCGTAGAAAATAGTGTTTGGGAATTTGTATCAGACAATGAGAAAAACAGAGGGTTTTTGCTTTTTTATGATCCCAACAAAGTGAAAACTCCTATAGCACAGTACCAGGTACATAATGGCAACGTATACTTTTCGTTTAATGCGAGAAACATCACAGAAGCTTATGTCCAACACAACAGAGAGATATCCGATGCTGACTATGTTCTTCTTTCAAGAACGTATTCTGAAACTGAAGAAAAAGTTGAGGCGGATATAAAACGTGCCGCCTTAAAATATAGTTGTGACGTGGTCTGTGATATTTATAACTGCACGCCAAAGCAGATTCATGAATTATCGGGCTCGTCAATAAAATAAAGCGGAAAGTACCCACGACCATTTGTCGTATGCTTTGTAGTGTAATTATATATTGTTTATATCTTTTATATCATAAATATCTTTTATATAAAACATATAAAAGAGTCGTTTACATAATGGCACCATAATGATATACTTATTGTCGTGAGGGGAAGTCCCCGCACGACGCTCTGTCAAAAACACAGGAAAGGACCTTAAAAAGATGTCTCAGGAAATGTTACTCGATGTTTTGGAACGACTTCCTAAAGGGGATGCAGAATGGCTTTTCACAAAGTTCCTTAAGCATGAACAATGGATCAGAAAGAATCAAAAAGACAGGTACGGAAAAGTAATCACCAAGGCAGATCCGGTTATGACTGTCTTAAGAGACTACTTTGTAAAGACGGTCCACGATGCCGAGCATGACGAAACCATGCAGGTCGTACAAAGATTGTCCTATCACAGAGGTAAAGTCGTAAACACTGCTCTTATATACATGGATGCAGAAAACATTGAGGTCGAGAATATTGATAGAGAAAACGGAGGTCGTGAGTGGAAGAAGATCGAGGATTTAATCTCGGAAGAAGAGCTGAAAAAACTGGATAGGGTACTGAGCGTCGACGAACTTAACAGCTGTACTATAAGCGATTTTAAAAAAGCGGTTAGAAGGATGGGGCCGGTAGAGATTCAACCTATCCCAAAAGGATACAAAGAACATATCATCGAAGTCTTTGAAAAATACATAAACGAACATCCCCCAAAAGAAGGAGATTATTATACGATAGATGACGGCGAGAAAAAAGACCTCGACGAAAGCAGATATGGATACAACAATATACCATATTATGAACGTAACATTCAATTTACGGAACTGACAGAACCCGGAAAAAAAACAATAGATCCGACTGGGGAAGTCTATCGCGCTTTCAGGCTCAGGAGAGCCGGTTCAAACGGTGTACAGTTTTGTTGCAAGGTGGAAGGTCCCTATGCAGAATGTGCTGAGTTAGGTTACCTCGTTGATATGCTTACAGGATGGAGGGGAGATGAAAAAGAACCGGTTGGTTTTCTTTCTCTCACCAATAAACGCCTCGCATTTGATGATACGTTCTACTTCCCTTACGTATTTGAATTTAATCGTGAGCGCAGCGGAAAAACACAAAAAAGGAACATTCACTTAAGCGTTGGATATGAAGATCTAAAAGAACAGATAACAAATGAGATGACCACTTTTGTAAGAAATAGATACAAAAGCGAAGAAGAAAAATATGTCTGGGAAAAGTGTAACCTAACCGATTATGGAAAAACCTTAGAAAGACAGGCTGAACTTGTTACCAAGCTCATTGAATTCGAAAAAAAAGATATTGAGCTGTATTATGCCTTATTGGAAGCCGGTGTTGATCCTGAACTCGAAGACGCAATATCTTATATGATCAGAGAAAAACTCGACATAATCCAAACGTACATAAGGCCGATTTATACAATGGATGATTCCATTGATGAAGGCTACGGACTATATCGAGTTACTCCCGACAACGATTTCCATATCAAATTGATTAGGGAGCGTTGCGATTTAATGCTTGATGGTATAAAAGCGACAATCCGGGAGTGCACAGAAAGACAACGCCCGGAAGCGGACAGATACCTGCAGAAAATGCCGGAAATCGCAAAAAAAGTCGTGAGGGAAACAATCGGCCATGATTTACCGAGTAATGACGTCGTGGCGGAGAGAGCATCAAAATTCTTAAACATTCGAATGAATGAAAGAGAAAGGTGAGCTAAACACTGTCTTTTTGGCAAGAGGCAATACTTTGCCTCTTTTTTTTGCAAAATGAATAATGACTATTCATTTTGGGAATAGTCATTATGGACAGCGTGGTGGCACTCAGCGACAGTTCAACAAATTGACAAAATTCTCCCTTAATAGTATAAACATACCCTCATTTCAAATGAGGGTATACAGATCGAACAATTTGGCTACACTCAATCACTAGCTGCTTCGGTCAGTCATACGACATTAACTTTACCCCTCTTCTGCCAAAAGGAAGAGGTTTTTTTCTTAATTTTCCTATTTATACAAACTTCGCTTGATTTGCTTCTTGAACATCTTCATTCACTATTTCCGAAAAACGACGTTTATTTAAATTTCGACCTCCATTTACTCATAATACAAAATAAAAAGCTCAAGGAGGCTGTTTTATGGCGGGATATGATATTAAGTCCGAAATGGACTTAGCGAAAGACACAATGCAATATGTTGGGCAGTCATTCATAGACATTCTGAATGCCCTGATCGATTACGGTGACCACCAGGCCGAGTATACTCCTTACAAGCTAATGGCTGATTATCTGAAACGTGATAAGAGAGTGACCGTATATGCCATTCAGGGTAGAGATGTTGAGGGTGCCTTTCTCGACGCCCTGTATAGAAAGAACATCCCTCACATGTTGGTATCAAACAAAGGTATGGTAATGATCCCTCCCGACTTCTACGAAGAAGTCAGACAGATTAATTATCAGTGCTGCATAGCAAAAGCTAATGACTACGTAATCGAGGTCACGACTGATGAGATGGAAAAAGCCATAGCGGAAACGGCACAGGTAAAAGACAAGAGTGTCAGCATCCTTCACGGGCTTGATCCTAAATTTGCGGAAAGCTTAACCAGCAAATGTGCAGAGCTTTCAAACGGCAAGCAGGGATTTACCGTCGGGAAAAGTCCTGCTGACGACGGAACAGTAGATTTTCTCATTCCTTCTTCAAAAACGTACACGACCCGCTCGGACAACGGAATCAACGACCTCGCTGAAGCTTATCTGGCGGCATCGATGTCTCATTACGGTGCGAGAAGCCAAATACATATTAAGCATAAGGAAGATGACAAAAAGGCCCTTGAAGAGCTAAAGGAAAAAATAGCAGAGAAGAATTCTCAGGCTATTTATTATACAAGCGGACTGTGGAATAAAACGCTTGAAAATAGCGAAGCAAAAAGAGATGTATATGTGAAAGTTGCAAACGGTACAGCGGAACTTTATAAGTACGACGAAAGCATTGGGCAATATCAGCTTGGTTACCAAGCTAAAATGGATTCTCCAACATTTGATAAAGATTTACGTAAATTATTTTCGCAGATCCTGAACATAACAAAGGAACGCTTTACTTATGACGAACTCCAAGCTGAACTTCATAAGGAAGTGAAACTGGGCAGTGATCGTCTTGATGAAGATACACAAAATTCCAACTGGCGAGCATTGAAAGAACTGGATGAAAATCTCCGCGAGGGTGTTGTGGCAGTTGCAAAGCACAGAGTTGAAACCGAGCCAAGCAGGATGATGAATCTTTCAGATAAAGCCGTACTCCAAATTAAGTATCAGAACGAGATCCTGTCAGCTCTGTCCGAAGGTAAGACCGACCTTCCCGGGTACGACTCCAGAGATCTTGAGACCTTACGACTCACAATTGAAGAAAAATGCAAAGGTCAGGAACCCATGACTCTCGGCTATAAATCCCTGAAAGACGAATATCTGGCAGGCTTAAGAAATGCCGTGGACAAATCTAAGGCCATAACAATGGAAAAGAGAGATGCCCGCACCGAAAAGCAAATCATTCACGACAACAAGGCTAAGCAGAAAAGTCATGCCAAGACAAAAGAGCCTACAAAAGCCGGAAGTCGTGATGAGGGCATAGAGCATAGACGGTAAAGAGGAAACGGAAAGATGAAGAAATTAACAGAAGAAGAAAAGAAAAAGCTCCAAAAAAAGAGAGTCGTCAGAGAAATAATTGCTTCAATACTATACTTCTTTGCAACACTTATAACGCTTCATTACTCTGCTGTTAATAACAGTAAAGAAATGTTGCGTGCATCTTTCGCTGAAAAGCTGAGCCTTGCGGTGAAAAACATAATCTTTGATCCGCTCGAAATTATCCCGCCCAACTGGACGTTGTTGTTTGTCCTTATAACGGTATACGCGTTTATCGCCTTACAGCTCCACCTCCGCCAGATTTCGGCCCGTATGAGGAAAATCGACGACCTGGATACGATTAACGGTGACTCTCACCTCATGACTGAAGAGGACGTGATAGACTTCAATAAAAAACGTACGGATCCACTCGGTAAGCCCGAGATTGACGGCCCTCAGAATATGATCCTGGCCAAATACTTACGACTTACAATGAATACGAGATACCCTAAGGCCTTACAACGTTTGCTCCCCTTAAACCTTAACTGTCTCGTCGTGGGTGCATCCGGTACAGGTAAGTCAAGATTCATGATTGGCCCCAATATCCTGCAGTATAACGCTAACTACGTTATTACCGACCCTTCCGGAGAGCTGCTTAAGACTTACGGCAAAGCGTTGGAAGATAATGGATATAGAGTAAGCGTGTTCAATCTTACAGATGTATATAAGGGAAGCCGATATAATCCTTTCCATTACCTCAATTCTGAAAAGGATGTCTTTATTATTGTAAAGACACTCATCCAGAATACAACACCCCCCAACTCACATAAAGGTGATGACTTTTGGGAAAAAATGGAAACGACACTTCTCAATGCATTGTTCCTGTATCTCTGGCACGTGCAGCCTGACGAAAGATTAAAGACCATTTCCAAAGTAATGGAACTCATTCACTTCGCGGAAATCGACGAAAACGATTCTTCTGTCCAGTCACCTCTCGACCTTATGTTTGAGGAACTGAACAAAAAGGATCCCGGGAACCTCGCTTATCAGGAATACACGACTTTCAAACTTGCCGCAGGTAAAACACTTAAGGAAACTCTCGTATCCGTAGGTTCGAGACTCCAGGCATTTGAACTTGACGACGTCAAGTATCTTACCAATATCGACGAATTGCATCTAGAATCTTTCGCCGACACAAAGCAGGCACTTTTTGTAATCCTTCCCACCGGTGATGAAACATTTAACTTCCTTGCGTCGCTCATGTACTCACAGCTCTTTATGACTCTGTATAATTACGCCGAAACGCAGGCCTCGTACGGATGGATGGCATGTACCGGTCCGACTAACGTGATTAAAGTCGCAAGAGCAAAATCCTCAGAAGAATCAAAAGATGCAAAAGAAGAAATCGAAAGATTCATAAAAGAAGTCCATGCAGGAACAAAACTCGTATGGAATGAGGACAGGAAATATTATGAGATTCGTACGGAAAACACAGACGAACTCATTATCTGGCGCGGCACTGAAGAAATGGCAAACAAAGCCATTGCAAACTTCAAGAACCTCAAAGCGGTTAAGTGTCGTAACGCCTGTCCGATGCATGTACGATTCATGCTTGACGAGTTTGCGAACATCGGTGCTATTCCGGCATTTGAGCAGAAACTTTCGACAATCCGTAAGTATGAAATCTCTTGTATGATCGTTTTGCAGGGTATCGAACAGCTGAAGACAAGATATAAAGATACAGCAAGTACGATCATGGCGAACTGCGATACTCAGATCTGTCTCGGAGCTTCCGATGAGGCCACAACTACTTATTTCTCTAAAAAGATGGGGTTCAAGACCACAAAGACGGCAAATTACAACTTCAAGGGTAATTCCAACGAAGGTATGTCGATCAGCCGTTCCAAAATTGAAGTTATGACGCCTGATCAGATCAATCGTATGGACTCCATGGAATGCCTTGTTGTTATTCGTTCTCATTTCCCGTACAAGGGCGAAAAGTACAATGTAGAAGACCACCCGAATTGGGCATATGTTGAAGAACATAAGGATGAGTTCAGCGTACCCGAATCGAAGGACATTAAAAATCGTCGTGTCGGTCCTCTCTGGTTACAGGAGCAGAAGAAGAAAGAAGAGGCCGCCGCAAAACGAAAGGCAGAAGAAGAGAGAGCCCAAGCGGAAAAAGCGGCTGCTGAAGAAAAAATGGGAAAACCTGTTACCGAACAGCAAATTTCCGTTCCTACTAACGACTCTCAGTCTAAACCCACTCTCGCTAACGATGCTCAGGCGAACATTAGTTCCGTTTCCTCTGATATTGTAAATGAAGAGGCGGATCCTTCTTTAAACGCCGATATAGGAGAAATTAACGTCGATGAAAACCCGACTCCCGTTATAGAAGATGGAGACAGCAAACCACCGTTTGCAGATTCTTCAACGGGTGGTACAAACAGCAGTAAGTCGTCAGACGGAGTGGTTTCCGACGACCAGTCGTCAATGGGATCATCAGGCTTCTTAAGCTCAACCGCTGCACAGAAGATGCAGAACAAGGCACGACTGGAGAATGCGAGAAAGTATCAGCAGGAGGTCGATAACTTCAAAGAAAATCCTCTTCCCGGTTTCAAGGATACTGCCGACAGTCTTATGGAAGCTTTCGGCATTGTAGAAGGAATGGAAGATGCTCAGATAAAAGAGGCTGTTGAAAGCCTGTTGTCGTTAGAGACTCCTCCGGAAGAATTCTTGAACTACGTTCTGACAGATTAGTCAGACGATAAGTAAATGTGCGTAAAACAAAAAAAGAGGCAAGGTGTACACAAAATATAACATAGACGAAAGTCGTAACAAAAATATTCTTTTCGAAAGGAAAAAAATTATGAAGAAAATCGTAACCTCATCCAAGAAGTCCACATTCACAAAAATCGTGAGAGGAATCCAAAAGGCAGCTCCCTATGTAATGGGATTTGCATTCGCAATGCTGGCAGGTGTTGCTTCGTTCGCTTTTGCAGATACTACAGCCAGCAGTGAAGACATAGCATTCATCACAAAAATACTCACGTGGATCATCCGTGGTATCGGTCTGGTCCCTGCTGTCCCCGGGGTCCTTTCCGCAATTGAAGGGCTTGCTGCATACAACGAGGCCAGAGAGAATTCAGGCGGCCCTGAGGCTGATAAAGCTAAGAAGAAAATGGGAACTGCTATTACAAGCCTCCTTCTTGTCGCGATCATACAGGCTTCAGCGGCAACAATTGCATCTACGATAGCTGGCTTTATTAACAGAGGAATCATTTAATACATACCAGATTGCACCAGTTTCTGCGCCCGGCGTACAACTTCTGTGCGGCGGGCGTATTTCAGAAAAAATATGGAAAACACATTTAAACTAAACTTAACACAGAAAAATATAAAAAGGTACGCAAGCTTCTTAACGATTGCATTTATCCTTACTGTTGTACTTTTTCATAATATATTCGCGTCCGCATCACAATTCGCTTCAAATAAAGCAACCGGATCAAACGAAAACCTTACAGGCTACGACTCAAGCCTTAAGATTCATCGTATGGCGCGGGAAATTGCCCACGGCGCGATGAATGAGATAATGTCGGTTATAATCCCTGATAAGGAAGAGCCTTCCGCATATGCGCAGATTTATCAGATGGTAATAAGCTTCAGAATAAACGGAGATACGACTGTAGGAAGACTTTTAAGTTCAGATCCTACAGGTCGACATTCCGGTACAGATATTTACCGCAAAACCGAATCGAGTACACTACATACGCAAAAAAACGGTGAAGACATAACTGTTTTTGAAGACTTCTTTAAGGGCATTATATCAATGGCTAAATACATAGCACTCCTGTGGATGATTGCCCTTGCCATCATGAATTACATGGAAGCACAACAGCGAGAACAGGCGTCCAGCGACCTTTTTTATAAGATGGCGACGCAGGTTGCGGTAACCGGAATGATTATCATAAAAAGTGATATGATTCTGGAAATGATTCTTATCTTCGGAAATTGGCTCGCTGCATTCGTCTGCAAGTCCTTAATCAATTTTAAGGATCCTGAGGCAACCGGCGTGAGCTGGGCAGATCTTGTAAGAGATGCGAGAGGAGACGGCCAATTAAAAGGTGGAAGCATTTTTACGCAAGCTCCTGCATGGGCTTCGCTCGTGCTCCCCTGGGGTGCGGTAAAACTCGTAGAAATTGCATCTAAATTCGTTATCTTACAGCTTATCTTTGAACTTGCAATAAGACGAGTACTCCTGCCTTTTGCTATAACTGACATATATCACGAAGGTCTACGCTCAAGAGGAGCTATGTGGTTTAAAGGTATTTTCGGTGTCTTTATGAAGATCCTTACATGTGCCATCGTGGCAGCTCTTATAGCGATGTTCTCGGATATCATTATGGAATTTAGCACAAAAGGTATGGACAATGCGGAAGCAATGGATGGGAAAGTGTTCGCGGTTATACTTATGTCGTTTACCGGACTCGGGCTCATGCTTAAATCCGGTGAGTACATAAATAAACTACTGGGAATTAATTAATGAGGTGGTTTTATGATCGAAGTTGATTTTAACCGTGATATTAAAAATCTTGAACCTAAATTCATGATGAACCTTACAAAGCACCAGTGCAAATGGCTTCTCATAGGTCTTATCTACGCTGTTCCGATTTGTGCTGTCGTGCCCCTTAAACTGTACGGTCGTATTCTTCTGGGCGTCGTCCTTTTGATTCCGGCTCTCATCGTCGGAACGATCAAGTGGTACCACATGAACATGGATGTTTTCATCTTTCGTTGGTTATACGCCCGCGTTTGGACTCCCTCACGACGTAAGCGTACTTCTCAAAACACCATGCGTCGTGCGTACGACGCTTTGCTTAAAGAAGACGAGCGGGAAGCATTAAAGAGGCTCTCGGCTAAGGAAAGAAAAAAACTAGAGAAGCAAAAAGAATCCGGACCTAAAGTCAAGTATTCAAAAAATCCCGACTTTAAGGTATTCAGATAGGAGCTGTTTAATTTTATGGCAAAGAAATTACCTAAGAATATCGCTGAAAAGCAAAGAATTTATCAGTTACCCCAGAATATTAGAGAGACCATCCCCCTTTGTGGCATCATGAGAAACGGTATCGTCGAAACGACGCCAGGCACGTTCACAAGGTCGTACAAGCTTCCCGATGCAAACTTTCTCACAGCGTCGTTAGAAGACCATGCTCGTATCTATAGAGAGTACGGCGCTTTTATGAACTCAATCCCTGAAGACATACGTTTCCAGGTGAACATTTTCTCACATGAAATTGATAAGAAGATAATCACTAAAGAGTTAAAGATACCGCCTCAGCCTGACGGATTCAATAAACTTCGTCAGGACTGCAATTCCATCGTGTTTGCTGATCTTGCAAAGAGCCGTAAATCCGTAACCCAGGATCTCTATTTCACGACTTCAATTACGAGAGATAACGCGGAGCTTGCTTCCAAGAAACTTCTCCAGATGGATGAAGAAATTACAAAAAGCATCAAGGCAATAGCAGGCACATTGCCTAAGGCTTTAAACGGATTTGAAAGGATGTCGTTACTTCACGACATTTATAATCAGGATTACGGTGATAAGCTCATAGACGAAGAATCTGTTCTGAAAGCAGTTTCGGAGGGCTCTTCGATTAAAGATATCATCGGTCCTTGCACACCGTCATTTGACTTTTCAAATCCGTCACGTTTTATGGTTGGCGATATGTATGCACAAGCACTCAGCATTTCAAGAACAAGCTGGCCCGGGAAAATGGCTGCAGATTATCTTTCGGAATTGGTTGGCACCCAAAATACGATGCTCATCAGTCTTACATATGAGAAGCTCCCTGTAGATAAAGCTGAAAAACTGGCCAAAGACAACATGAGGAATGTAAGCGGAAAGATCAGTGAGCTTCAGAGAAAAAACGCTCAGGACGGATATTTCGTTGACGCTCCTCAAGAGTTACAGCAAGCCGACGCCAACGCGAAAACTCTTTACGACGACATTACAATGAGAGATCAGCGTCTTTACCTCACGACTTTTATTATCGTCGTGTTTGCCCATACGGTTGAAGAACTTGAAGGCGAAGTATCCAGTCTCAAACAGGTGTCGTCAAAGAGAGGATGCCCTCTTTACACCACGACCTATCAGCAGGAATTTGCTTTTAACCAAAGCTTGCCTCTTGCAAGATCTGATATGGCGAAAGGTGAAGAGAGATTATTCACGACTGAAGAAGCAAGCGTTTTCGTTCCTTTTTCGTCGGAATCGCTTTCGCAACCCGGCGGTACATACCTTGGTATCTGTCCTGCAAATAATAGGCACATCCAGCATAACAGACTAAGGGGGCAGAACTACAATGGTCTCATTTTCGGTGGCCCCGGTTCCGGAAAATCCGTAACAGCAAAGTACATTCTGCTCACGACGCTCTTAAGAGATCCTAAAGCTCAATTCTTCGTAATCGACCCTCAGGGCGAATATGGAAAAATTGTGCGTGAAATGTCTTCAATCGCTGCAGAATATGTCTTTGCACCCGGCTGCGGCAAGTATTTGAATCCGCTCGATTTGGATATCACGACAAGCGATGACGAAATCGATCCCATTGCAGCAAAAGCCGACCGAATCGAAGAACTCATCACGATCATTGCTGATACTGACCGTCTTTCTCCTGCGGCATCGTCAGTTCTTAACCGATGTGTAAAGAGATTGTACGTTCCTTATATCGATGAGCTTACCAGAGCAGGAAAGACCTTCGACAGAGATAAGTGCCCGACACTTACATCTCTTTATTCGGAACTTAAGCTTGAAGCTCGGCAAGATCCTATGGCCGGAGCCATTGCTGAAGAGCTTGATAAATACGTCAGTGGAACCTTCGATACATTTTCGAAGCACACAAACGTTAACACGTCCGCGAGGCTCATTGTGTATAATACCAAACGTCTTGGAAAGGGCATGAGAGAATTGGGCCTCTTTATCTGCATGTCAGATATATACAACCGTATGATCGAGAATAGTAAACAGGGAATCTTCACTCATATTATCATTGATGAGTTTCATGTTCTGCTCGAAAGCCCCAGAACCGTAACCTTCCTTCTTCATATATGGAAGATGGCAAGAAAGTGGATGGGCAGTCCTACAGGCATCACTCAGAATATGGAAGACTTGATGCTTTCAAAGGAAACAAGAGCTATCTTTAACACCACGTCGTTCATAGTCATGATGAACGCACCTGAACAGGACAGGACAGCCATCGGCGAGCTGCTCCATCTGTCATCGGAACAGCTTAAATTCATCACCAATGCCCCCAGAGGGCAGGGCCTATTATATAACGGCAGAGTCACAATTCCTTTCACTCTCAATCTTTGTCCTGACAAGGATAATCCGACTCAACTGTTCAAGATGGTGAACACATCACCGACAGACAATGAAAAAGAAAAAGAAAGGACCGCAGGGTGACAATTATGGGATGGGATATTGCAGATAACGTAATTTTGATCATATTCTTTCTTGCATTCGTCGTTCTGACCATTATAAGAGGCGTGAAGAATCGCAAGAAAAAGGACGAATAATCGTACCGGCCTGTACGATCAGAGAAATAATCAAACAACAAAGAGTCGTTCGATTCTCAAGAGGGAATTTGGACGACTCTTTTTTAAGCAATACTGTGTCATTAAAAATGACGTTTTTTTTAAACTGCACCTCTTTTTACCAATAATAATAAATAAATTATGCAAAGAAAGGGGTTAATGTGTTTATGGCTGACTTAAACGAAAACAAGACATCAATCGGTGGAGACAGTGTTCTTGGCGGTGACAGTAAGCTCTCGAAGTCTTCTGGATTTGACTGGGATAACGCAATGAAACAATCTGAAGCCGTCGAGACGCCCGATTTTACAGAAGGTGCCAACGGCCTTAACTTAAATCCCAAATCACCCATAAAGATGGCTGAAGATTTGGTGAGAACCACGACGAAAGACACTGACGCCGCCTACGGTTACAGTAAGACGCGCGAATTTATTCACGACTCCGGAGTAACTGAGCTCTTTAAAAGACACGACTATAACACAGCCAGGGACGACGTTGATAAATTTATGCGTCACTCTGAGATAGAAACCGGGGCAGATAAAAATATCTTCAAACGTGATAACGATATCAAGCTCGGTGATACAGTCAATGGTTTTAGAGACGTTGAGAAACTGACAGGCCACACTGCTTCAGATTTCGATAATAACTTTTATGCTCTTAAGAAACATCTTGAAAAAAACAAAATAAACACTTCAAACCTCACCCCCGAAAAGATTGAAAAATATCTGAAACAAGGGTTTATTCCTGCTTCAGGGAAAAACGGCAAGATACTGCTTAGCAGGGATAAGAAACTGGCAGAGATCCTTAAGGAATTTCGTCTGTACAAGCTCGGAGAACAATCACGACGCATAATGCGAGACGGGAAAGGCGGCGTCTTAAAAGCCGGCAAGTCAATTGGCAAAAATGCCCTTACGCAAGGTATTAAAGATACTGATGCCATGCAAGGTGTCAACTCTGTCAGATCAGGAGTTAACACCGCAAAAACGGGCGCCAAACTCGTAAAGAAATCCGCTCTCGCTGTTCCTAAAGGACTGGACGCGGCTGCAAAGACAGGTCTTGCAGTTGTTGATTATACAGGAAGAGCTGCGCTTTTTATGGCTAAAAACTCTGCTGTGGCAGGCAAAGTAAGAACAGTTTCCGGTAGAATATCCGGTGCGAGATCCGGTTACTCAGATTTTTCTTCAAAGGTGCGGAATTTCCCTTCAGATGCAAAAAATCGCGTAAAAGAAGAAATTAAGGCATCGGTGAAAAAACGTGCAGAAGCTTTGGGTAATAATCTGGCTGACAGAGTCGCGTCAAAAGCCATAGATGGGGCAACAGGCGCTGTGAAATCGCAAAAGTTCTTGCATGGCCTTATGGAACGATTTAAGGGGACTAAGACTAAATTCGGAGCCTTGTTAGCTCGCGGCAAACTATTCCGTAGCAAAGCGAATGCGGTTTTTCACCCTATAAGAACCTTCCAGAGATTTCTTAAGAGAAGGCTTGCCATGGCAGCAAAAAAGGCAGCAAAGGCAGCTTTAAAACTTGTCGCTCAAGGAATTAAGGCCCTGCTTTCATTACCTCCAGTACAGATTGGTGTTGCCGTTGTAGGAGGAGGTGGCATATTAATACTTGTTATTTCAGGACTTGTCGCCGGTTTGGGCGGATCAGACGGAGGATGGCGCGGCGGGCTTAAAGCAACGCAAACGTGGTTCAAAAAGACAGGTCTTGTCGCATCAAGAAATTTTCAGAACTTCTTAGGTGATAGTATAGTCGACTACATTGACACGACTAAAGGCGATGAATTTGGTCTAAGCGATTACGACTATACAGTATCTCCTTTACAAAACACTGTAATCCATGTCTGTGAAATATATAACTCATATCTTACAAACCTCATGGAATATGATAACGATGCTGCAGCAGCTTATTGGGCCATTCCAAAAGGCTGGTATCTTGTGGACAGCACCGCCAAAGGTCGTGATAAAGACCTGTATGGTGACGGTGTAACCTATACAAAGTCGTATTACAATAAATTCTGGGATCCGGAATTAAACAGATACGGCGTGGAAAGCGGAGATATCGTAGGATACAATCTTGCCCGCTATTGGGGACCGGCAAATTACAGATATGAATCGACAGTAAACATGTTTGATAAATGGTACGACACGACATATAAAGATGTTTGGGTACCCACGACATATAAAACTGTTTATGTAGGTCCAACTTACAAAAGAAAAAAGAACTCCCAGGGTAAATGGGAATATGTTTATGAACTGCAACTCGATGAAGAAGGCATTCCTATGACTGACATGGGAAGACCTATCTACAAGTTGGACGCCTACGGGCAGAAGATAAGAGTCGTAGATGTGCCGGCTCATTACGAAGAAGTCGTGGATGTCGAAGGACACTATGAAAAGGTCGTGGATGTACCGGAGCATTGGACATACAAACCTTACACAACATGGTTTGAAGCCGTTGGAGGTCTTGACGGCTGGGTAAACCTTGAACATGAATCAGATAAATCGTGGTGGCAGGGATTATTCGAAAACAATGTCCTCAACATCGGCGACTGGTACTCCTATAACAAACTGGACTTTGAGGTTTGGAAAAACAGCCCCGCTCATAACGTTCTTGCTCGGAAAACTAATGACAAAATAAACGTTACCATCAAGTATTCCGGACTTAACAGCAGTTCAAGCACAAAAGACGCCCACTCGCAAGCCTATTATTTAGATGAAAACGGCTATTACCATCCTTACGACTTCGAACAGATCCAAAAAGCTATTATATGCATGACCGTTGCTATTACGGACAATGGACAGGAATCTGTTGAGGCATATGAAAGGTATGCAAAACACCTTCTTGATGAACTTATTAATAACTCAGGTATCTCATTAAAAACATCGTATGCTGTTCCTGCAAGAAATACCGTTAAATGGAGAGTTCACGATGAGCAGAGAAAACATCCGGATGAAGGTTTGTGGAATGACGTTACTAATTTTGTTACAGGAAATGACACTTCAGTAGCTGATCGAGAAACATCCGACGCTTCGCAGACACCGGTTATTAACATCAAAATCTTCATGAACCGTTGTGGCATTCTCGACCTTATGCAACTTGACGAAGAATCTTTGTCAGAATACTGGCTTCACCACGTAAGCGGTTTGGAGTCGTGGAAGGATACTGACAGAATATGGGACGGTTGGTTTGATGATAATGGCAACCTGACAGATCGTGGAGAATATGCTCTTGATCTTTATAACTTAAGCGACGAGGACTTCAATGCATATTTTAATAACCTTGTTTTCTTTGAGGATCCACAGATTTTCGCAAGCAGAGAGTAAAAAGAAAGAGGCCGTGATAGTTCCCGGGCTGAAGTTTGGCCCGGGATTTTTTCAAAATATGATTTCAACACACTGTAGAAGACCGTTTGACAACATTATTTCTACATAATATGTTTTGTAAGGGGGAAAGAATAAGCAGCTAACTGCAAAAAGTGATCTCCTTATCGGCTCATTGCTGTATCTTTCGTTCAGGCGAATGCAGTACCTAAAAAGCTTATAAGTTTGTGCTTGTGTCATTTTCGTTTTTGTTCTAATGGAACCCGCAAATGCAACATCTTCTGTACGTGGTATAATCTGCGGCGGCCAAAGATAGGAGTGCGAGATTGCAGTCTTTGGTCCTTTCTGAAAAACAAAGCACGTTAACATATTTAATCATGATGAAATCGATCGGATGTTAATTGTTTTTAAGGTGGTGAAAAAGTGAAAGAAGAAGATAAAGCTTTACTTACATCAATCAAATACTTCCCTATCAAATCTAGGAAGACCGACAATTTTTTCATAAATGCACAAGGTAGCGTCTTTTTCTTTGCAAAAGAAGAGGATGCGAAGACTTTTTCGGAGAATGAAAAAGATGTGCAGCCGATTCCTGCCCACTTCTTTGAGACGACTGAGCTTGTGTCAAATCTTTACAGCTTGGGAGCAAAGTCCATCCACATATTCAATAGTCCAGATGACATAAAGACTATCCCCATCGAGAAAAAAGATGCAAAGCAGGGTTATTACAATCCCGTCGTGAATTTCAACGTTCAACGTCTTAAGCACACCGGAGAAAAGTCGTATCTTAAAAACTTAAAGGATCAATATCTTATAACTCCTGTACTGTTATACGGACGTCGTGCGGAACAGTATCCCGTCGTGAGATACGCGTACGGCATAGAGCCCTCGAAGAATCCGAGTCCGAAGTACTTCGTTCTTTTCACGTCGTTGCAGGAATTTGACCGCTGGAATGAAACTCAGGGGAAGAAGTTCAAGCCCGTTGAAATTGAAATACGTCGTTTCAATACTATCCGGAAAGACAACCCTATTATGATCAATCCTCTTTCAGATAAACTGGTGCTTACGCATACGCAACTCAAGAGAGTGTTGTTTGCCAAATAGGTGATCATATAGCCGAAATATGGTTCAGAAAGAAGTGGACAAAATGAACATAAATGATATACTTGATAAAGTAATTAGGAAACCGTACTACTACGTTCCTCCTTGTCCGGAATGCGGAAGCAAAAGGACAGGAAAGATCATTCTCTCACACGACGCCGATACAGACCAATATATAGTCGAAACGGCATTAAAAAGCGGTGAACTCACGACTGTACAAGATGAATATCCCTTCGGTAACAATCTCTATTGTGACGACTGTGGTTTTACTTGGTGGGGACGACCGGAACTTATGTGGGTATCACCCGGAAAAATACTGGAGGAGAAAACGGCACGCGGCACGGTTGAGCTATTGGATAAATTAAAAGACACATCAAAGCCAAAAAAGAAATCGGTACTGCAGAAATTTCTTGTATTCAGATCTCCAACGAAGTAAAGGAAAATATTATGGCATCAGCTAAAGCAATCAGTAAACTTGAAAAGAAAGTCAGTGACACTGAATTCAAACTAAAAGTCGCCGATATGATCTATGGAATTGAAAGATCGGTATCCCTGGACTTTCCGGCTATATCTGCTGACAGAAGAAAAGAATGCATTCATTTGGGGGATATTTGTAGGACAGCATCCCGTCGTGAACTCAAAGAGGCCGAGAAACGCAATAAGTATTTAAAAAATAATGAAGGCGAGAATTTCAATCCTGACATGTGCACTGGTATACTTTATTATTCGACAGAACATAACTTCCCCGACTTTTTGCATAAGAAACTGGGAGCTACGCGCGTTAAATCACAGCTTACGCAGCTTCTTGCAGAACATAAAGCTGAACTTGATAAACTTACAAAAGCGATGTAAAAGTCGCTTTTTTTTTATGTTTCTTGTTTTTGCTCATAATAACAGCATAAGATAAACCGCATAACATCGTAAGTGCCTATGCGGAATTAACTACGATTACAGAAAGGAAATATATTATGGCTAAAGCAAAGAACACAAACCCTCGTTCAAGAAAGCAGGCCGACAGAGAAAGAGACGCCTGGGCGGACGGAATGTACGATGGCGTTGACCTCGATCAGATTGGGGAAGAAGCAGAAGCACATGAAGAAGAGAACAGAAAGCCTCTTACACGTGATGACTTTGAAGGATACGTAAACGGACTTGAAACTCCGAATAAAGAAAAAACAGGGGCTCTTGCAGCTTCACTGAAAAATTACGGCGTTGAAAATTACAACCCCGAAATTCCTTCCGTAACACGTCCGGACGAAACACTCATCGACTTTATCATCGACTGCATCCGCACCGCTGCACACGAAACATTAGCTGCAAAGCTCGCTCTCCTTTATACAGAAATAAGTAAGGGTGTTGGAGATTCACATGAAATCGACACGCCTTTAAGCCTCACCATCGCAGAAAGTCATATGGCAAGTCTTGGTTACGACGATACTCTTATCGATCAGGTAAAAGCTTACGTCGATGCATATGACATGCCTGTTGATACGCCTGAAGATAGAGCTGCTGTCCTTGACAGACTGTCATCCGCAGGGATTGAGCCGGAGATAGGGGCAAGCGAGCTCGGAAAATCGCATGCAAGCGTCATCGCAGAAACCAACCGTAGGGAAATGAAGGAACCCTCTCATGAGGAGAGTGTCCTTATGAGCAGCTACAGTGCTCTCAGAAATGAAAGTGCTGCTTATACATCCTCGGATACCCACGAAGTCCCCACTGCTCATGCAGAACGCACTAATCTCAAATATGACCGTGACAATGGTTTTGCATTCGCAGTAGAAAATGTACTGCCTGATGGCACGCCTGACGAAAAAGCTTCTTTAATTGAAGATATGAATAAAGACATTGAAAAAGCCCATTCAGAAGGTAAATCCCTCATCGCTTTCAGTCTTGATGAATCCTATGCACTTGTGGATCGCATGGAAAGGGAATGTGCACTTCCTACAGAATTGGGAGATGCTTACCGCACTATGTTTGCCGGAATGTGTGAAAATGCTGAAATGAAAGCACAGGCTGCAGTCGTATATGAGTCATTGGCTCAGGTCGCTGAAAAAGCAATCGAAACCAAAGATCTTGCTCCGGTAATTGCGTTCACAGAGAAAACCGTCGTCGAAGCTGTACCTGAAGTTGCAGAACTCTCAAAGAGCGTAGCGGATACAAGTAAGGAGATATCGAAAGCCGTTACAAAAACAGACGAAAAAGAAACGCCCGTCGTTGCAGAAGGATTGGAGGAGATCGAAAGATTTGACGAGCAGACCATTGCATCATTAAAGCAGATCAAATCAAATGCTAAGCGTGAGGCAAGAAAAGCAAAGCACGAAACAAAAGTAGCACTTGTTCAGAACAAGAAAGCAAGTCGTGAATTCATTGAAGAGATAAAGTATCTCGAAAAAGACATAGAGTCAAGGATGCAAAGTCTTGCAAGGCTTGAAAAGAAAGCTGATAAAACTGTGTACGAACTTGATAAAACTTATAAAAAAGAAGTTTCACGCTTAAAGCAGGCGAGAGCCAATTACGACTCTTTAAACGGAAGTCTTGCAGAAGCAAACAAAAATATCCAGGCTTTGCGTAAACAGCGTTCGGATCTGCTTGTGGAGTTTGAAGAAGCCCGTAGGCTTAAGAACCGTGCAGCTATGCATTCTATCAACAAAGAAATAATCAGCATCGAGAAAAGCATCAGAAAAGAGGATCGCTCTCGTTTCAAAATCGAGCTCAAAAGGATCGATGCTCAGACAACACTGGCAGTCCGCCAGGTATACGTTAACGACACTCTCGGAGTTAGGGACAGAGTCCTGACAAAAGTCGCCATTGCCAAAGCAGATATTGAAAAGCAGACGGCTGCTTATCATAAAGCAATCGAGGGTCGTGACGACGCTGAAAAAGCAAGACTTAAATTACAGGAAGATCTTGATAAAAAGCTGGCCGAAGCTCGTAAACCTCTTACCGGTGAGCAGGACAAGACTCTCAAGAACGAGCGCACTTCCGATGAGAAGTCGATTGAGGCAGAAAAACGTCTTAAGGATTACAATCCCAAGGAAGTCGAGCAGAAGCTCAAGGAATTCAAAGAACTGGGAGTCTCTCCTAAAGATGTTCCCATTGTCGCTCTGTATGCATTGCAAAATCCGGGCGCACGTTTGGAAGGCTATTCCTGGAAAGGCAAGTCTCGCGAATTCGCTGAAGCAGTTGTAAAGGCATCCGAAATCATGCCTAGAAATGTGACAGATTCTCTCACTTACGACTTGATGCCGATTTCTGCACTCAAAAATCTTACTGACGACGTGTCAGCGCATAAGAACGAACTGGATGGCCGTTCAATCGTATCCAAGTATATGGATACGATCAACGAACATGGACGGTTTTCAGATATGTTCTCTGTTTCAGACAGCATAGAAGACCGAGAGCTTTCATCACTTATCTCCATGTCCAAAACCGACGATTCTGCATTTAGGATCCAGGCACTTGCCAACAACGCATTTGAAAAGTCAGTAAGTCGTGAAACCGATCAGAATAAAAAAGAGCAATACGCCAAGAAACTGGAGTTACTTCGCCAGAAGAACAAGTACATCGATGGTGTCATTGCCTGCACGAAGCTCTGTAATGAACTCAAAGAAGGCCAGTACGGATCCATTCAGGTGGGTCACAACACTTATACGTTCACTAAGACGTCAAAAGCAACAAGTATTCAGGAACACGGGGAAGATGGCAGTTCCAATTATATTGACGCCACAAAGTTCGTAAAGGCTTATACTGAAGCTGTTCATGACGATCGGGAAACAGCGAAGAACATTGAAAAAGCGTTTAAGGAATCCATCAAAGATTCCAGACGCGCTGCTGACAAAGAGGAACATTCCGAAAATCCTCGCGCACAGTCCGGCGGATTCGGCTCCGTAAAAACTGATGACAATGCGAAGAATAATGGCCACGTTGACAATAATACTCAGAAGAAGAAACGTGAGTCACATGGCGGACTCTCGCACTAAACAATCTGCGGTCGTGAGCAATCACGACCGTTTTTTCTTTCAAAGCAACATTTTCTTCCATAATATCCAATAGAAATCAAAACAAGAAGGAGGAAACAAAGTTGGGCAAAGTAATCGAAATCAAAAAATATAAAGACGGGAACGACACCGTCGTTATATTCCGCAACATGGATATCTCAGACAAGTTGCTATCAGAGCTGTTCATTAAAAGCCTGGCGTCGTCGGTTAACGCCGCTCTGGACAACATAGACGACTCTCAGATGGAGTCTTTACCGGATCCTGTCCCGGAAGTGCTTGAGACATCAAACGACTCACAGTCGTCAAATGGCGGCCCTGACACGACTATCGTTTCTGAAGAAGAACCTCACGACGTTCAGTCGTTTAATGACGTACCGGAAGTCGATATAGAGCATGCCGTCGTTAAAAGCTTTATTAACGACTTTAACGCCAGCAAGTCGTTAAAGGAAAAACAGGGGTTATTCAATGAAGCAGTTAAGGCGTTCAAGGAAGAGTCGGCCGCAAACAGTCGTGAGCAGATATTCCTCGAAATCCGCGAAATGCTAAAGGCGTTCTTTGCAAATGCAGAGCCATACGAATACAGGGAGAAGCTGGATGACGCGCAGGTCAAACTCTTCTATAAGTCGTATGTACACTGGCTTACGGAAAACGAAAGGCGTTGGATGACAGAGAAATACAAAGTTGACAGCTGGGCGTCGTTCCTTAAGTGTCCTCATTTGAAACTCGGAGTCGGGGATATAGTAAGGTATTTCCAAAACGGACCTGAAGAAGAGTAAAAAAAGAAGTCATCGAATCTTAATATGATCCGATGACTTTTTTACGCTATTTACTCACCCCAGAGTTTAGACTTGGTGTTTTTAAGAATATCGTATTGTGTTACAAGTTCTTCCGTCATGCGATCGCTTGACAACGTATGCAGAACGTCGTATGAGCCAATAAATGACACAAGGTCGTAAGCGGAAAAAAGTTGCTTAGGGGAAAGTCGGAGTGCAAACGATGCATACGTGATTATATAGCCTGCCCAATACATCAGGTCTTCTTCTATATCTGTTGTAATGTTGCAGGGAAGACCTTCCCGCTGAAAGTCGTGAAAAATATAAAGCTTGCTTTGACAGATCAGGCTTTCATTAAGCTCATATATGCCTTGAGCCGTTTGAGAAAGACACCACCTTTTAACAGCGTCCGGAGGAAAACAACCGGCCTGAGCAGCAAGTTCAAAAACACTGCCTATTTTTCTGCACATATTTTTTTCATCGAAAGATAAATCATAATTCATTATCAATGACCTCGATTAATTTCCAACAAAAGTTCCCTTGTTCTTTTACTGGCCTTTTCTCTATCGGCTTTAAACTGTTCCTTAAACTTTTGACGTTCTGAACCTATCAGTTCTCTTGAACCCTCAAAGCGAAGTGTCTCTTTAATGGCACTTTGATTTTTGAAAACATATTGCTCTGAGTATTGCATGCAGTTAATTACTTTAACAGCATTTTCCTCAGAAATATACCCATCCGTAAAAGCATCAAATATGCTGTACATTCTGTCATCAGCTGTCGGCCCAATTATCAGGTCATAAACAGAATCATCAAAAGGCTTGGTTGTTTGCAAACGATTTGCCATAACATAATTAAACCATTCCATATCTGCATTTAACCGTTTTACATTTAAACCAGTAGTATCGCATACGTATTTATTTATTACAGAACGGTTTTTGCTGCAAGCCCATTTACTGGCCATAATTTCATCTTCCGTAAGATAAAACCCTGCGCCGAAATCAATTTCCGTACGACTTCTCCCAATGTCCGGCTCGGTGACTTCAACGCTTGAGCCGTGAAACAAAACGATCATAGAAACCTCCGTGTTACAAACAGACTACTATTATAATACAATTCGCGACATGAGCAGTCAAGCATATGTAGCTTCACATCATGTCGCTAAAAACCAGATGCAGACAATCTCATCATTCCCGTTTTCAAAAAACGACCAATAGTCCTTGCCGTCAACATAGATCAAGTGTCCATATACACATATGATACACATATCATTGTTTTCCGAAAGAAAATCTTTGAGAACAGGTCTTTCGCCCCGTTTAAAATATTGTTTTTTCCTAACCCCAAAAAACCTTCTGATAAATTTATTAACGTCGTCAAGCTCCAGATAACCGTCGTTTTTTAGATTGTCCGGTAATTCCGCGTTAAACATCACCTGATATATTTGCTCGTATGCACATCCGGTGGCGACATAAGAGCAGGGAAGCCCATGGTATTTACTCTTCGGATTGATTCTCATTTTTCGCTTCCTTTCTTTCTGCACGACGAGCTGCATCCCTCGCACGACGCGTAGCATTCAACGGCTCATGTTCTTCCTTATCAAAACGACTCCTTAATATAGCAGACCAATAAAGAAACATATCCCTTTCTTCATAAGGTAATGACGCGTGGAACAACTCAAGCGGACTTGCAAAAACGTGACGGGTGAGAACATCGCCAATCCACTTTTCTTTTAGCCAGGTTACAGCGGATCTTTTCTGAAAGAACAAATAAAGCTCCTCGTTTGACATGCCTCCGAGATAAGTGTGAACAAGATACCGCATTACGATCTTGGCACGACGTTTTCCCCTTTCATCAAAAAAGAAATTTTTAGGTCTCCGCGACGTCGTATTCTCATCGGTAAATTCTTTGTATTCTGCAATTGTCGATGTCGTAAAATCATAGTTTATTTCGTCAGGGAACGCTGCGGCAAGCATTTCGGTATAATCTGGCAGAAACGCCCTTCCGTCGTTAAATCCAAATGCAGGCAAGGTGAGTTCCAGTCGTAAGACCTTAACCCACTTGGGCGTCATATATGTCAGAGCGTCGTTGGGAGACCAGTTCAAAAACTTTGAAACAGCGTAACGCCAGATGATTCCTGCCTCCTTTTTGTTGATCTCGTTCGTACTGTTCATGGAAATCTTGAAATTACTTTGTCTTCCCATCAAAACTTCTTCATATTCCCAAATTATTTCCTTCTCTGTAAGCATAGAAATTAAGCCCTCCTTTCACCGGCTACTCTATAGTATGTTGCAAACAACACCCGATAATAGTTTTCTACGGTGAATAAAAATCACATTTTTGCTTTTCGATTATTTTTTCAATGCGGTGAAATTCTTCATAATAATCGTATGCTGAAAATAAAAAGGAGGATAAAACATGGAGACAAAAAAGTATTTAACCGCAAGAGACCTCGCAAAGAATATCTCATGCGAAAAGTACCAGAAAGTCGGAGAGCTTAAAGTTACAGCAGACATCCAGCAGAAAACCACAGCTCTTACGACTACAGACTTCGCAGCCATCGCAAAGATGTACTGGATGTCTGACAAGCAGTACATGGCACAAAATGAGTTGGAAGACGACGAAGTCATTCACAGCTATACGGAAGTAAATGATATCGTCGTAAATTCCGTCTCTGGAACGACTGATGAAATGTGTAAGCCTGCCGAAGATGCCCGTGTAAAAGAACTGGCAAAGGGATGTATCAGATATGTAAGGGATGAGAAGAGAGTCAATGACGGTATCCATACTGTAGAAATTGACAAAAAAATCCCTGTCACTGCAAATGATGCCCCGGAGTTCGCAGAAACATTCCCGAAGCTCAAGGAACTGCCTTTTCTTGCGTCGTTCAATGTACTTCTTACGTCAGAGGAACTGGACCCCGCTACAGGAGAAAATATCCCTGTACTCGAAGGAATCACTTTTAAGGGTGGGCGTCCTTATTACTCGACAATCAAAGGAAAGAGACCGCCTGAGTTTGATCCCGAGTTCAACCTGAAACTCAAGGCTTTGCAGACTCTTGTCCCCGAAGGGAAAAGCGCCAAACTGGTAGTTTCGATCTATTACATGAGGAATCGCCAGGATAAGGAAGGCGAGGATTGGACACAGAACAACTTCTTTGGGAATAACATCGTATCTCTGACAGAGGTGTATAAAAACGATGCTGACTTCAAGAAGAAGATGCCTGTGAATGAAGAAGCCGTAAAAAACTTTGAAGCGATCAATGCGGTCCACGAGTGTGATCCCGAAGACTGTGAGCGATGTATGGCAAATGCGTTCTGCAACTTTGTCCCGACTCCCGAAGCAATCGAACAGAAAACTGCAAGAGAGTATCGGGAGGTCAAATATTCGGACGAGCAGCAGAAGGTCGTGCATCACAGGGTAGGAGAAATGCTTTGTATCGCCGGCCCCGGATCCGGAAAAACCGCCTGCGTCGTTGGTAACGTTAAATACAACGTGAAAGTGGATGTTGACAGCGCTATGAATGGAGTTTCGATCCCGACAGACGCGAGGATCAACGATGAGGTTCTGAAAAGCCTTGGAAAATATCTGCTCATCACATTTACCGATGCCGGCGCAAAGGAAATGAAGGAGCGACTGGTTTTGGCACTCAAAGCGGATGGTTATGATGTGACAGAGAACGACGTTAGGATCATGACGTTCAACTCTTTTGCTTATTCCATTTGCCGTAAGTTCTACGACGAACTGGGATTCTCAAAGCAGCCGGAACTGGTTGATGAGATTATTCTTTCATCAATCATTGTGAACTGCCTGAACGAAAACCGCATTTCAGGGCTTGATTATGAACATTTTGACATGTCAACAAAAGACTGTGTCGGTGCACTGGCTGTCGTAAAAGAAGCCATTAACGTGATCAAAACGCAGCAGATTGACGTGTCGGATCCAAACGCAGCGGCAGAGCTCAGGAATAACATGAAATATGGTCGTTTCATCGCAAGTTCCATGGCGTATTCAGAGCTTTGCTCAATGTATGCGGACATCCAGAAGATGTTCCTTTCCGAAGGAAAAATGACCTATGCAGATCAGGAGCCCATGGCTCTCAAGATGATCAATGCGCATCCCGACTATATTGATGATCTTGGAATCGAGCGGATCATCGTCGATGAGTTCCAGGATACCAACCCTATTCAGATCGACATTCTGAATAAACTCTTGGCCGCAAGGAATTACACATCTCTCCTTTGCGTAGGCGATGACTTCCAGGCAATTTACGGATTCAGAAATGCGTCGTCAGAGTTCATCTTGAACCTTGATAAGTACGTCGGGCGGACTGTCGAAAAGGTATATCTCACCGAGAACCACCGGTCAACGCCTCAGATTCTCGATGTAAGTAACGAATTCATAGCTACCAACCAGAATCAGCTCAAAAAACAGATGAGCGCCGTAAATGAAGCAGGCAAGCCGGTAGTCGTAAGAACGTTCTTTGACAGGAACGAAGAGTTTAAATACGTCGTGGAGAGTGCAATAAAGCTCTACGAAGAGGGAACACCCCTAAGAGATATCTGTTGCCTGGTAAAGAAAAATTCGGACGCAGATACACTCGCAGCAATGTTTGCTGAAAAAGGTGTCCCGGTCGTTATGAAAAACCCACAGAAGTTCCTGGAGAACAGTCGTGTGCAGGCGGCATTAAGTCTCATGCGTGCGGTGAACAATCCCTCAGCGACCGAGCTGTACCTTGGATATGTTCAAGCTCTGTTTAACGGCAACGCACTGGAATCCCGCACGGTTACGGAATTATCCGGCATCATCAATCAAATGGCCATTTCTTTTGCCGGGTTTGCCGATGCGGACGAACACTTCCAGCGGAAAGAGTTCCACAAACTCCTTGATGCGATCAACCTTAACGACGAATTGTATGATTCGTTCTTAAAGAAGGTTTACGCTCAGGAAGATTTTCCTTCAGAACTGCAGTACATGTCCGACTTCATGCGTTACGGAAAAGCTGAAGAAGAAAGACTTAAAGCAGATTATGAAGGTCTGACGATCACGACTTGTCACTCTTCAAAAGGTCTTGAATGGCCCGTTGTTTTCTTAAGCATTTCAGGAATTGATAACGAGATGTTAAAGGATCCCGATGAAATAGAAGAGTCCCGTCGTGTAATCTATGTGGCTATGACTCGTGCAAAGAAGCGTCTTTTTGTAACCGGTGTCGGCTATGTTGGAAGAAAGCGCAGAAACGATATTTCGACTGACCGTTTCCTTAAGGAACTGTGCGACATTGTCGGAAACGAATTTGTTATCATAGATACCGGTAAGGAAGCCAGAGAAGAAGAGCGTCGTCAGAAAAACGCTGAAAAACAAGCCCGCAAAGAGTTGTACTCCATTAGGAGCGGAACGGCATCGATTCTTGCCGGACTTGAGAAAGTGAGTGACGCGAAGCTCTCTGCAGGTGGTCGTGGGAAATCAAAAACACTTACAGCAGCCGAAAAATTGGAATATAACAGGCTTGCTGCAAGTGGTAAGCAGATGTCTTTAAAAGACATTTTCGCAGCGTCGTAAAGTAAGCCGCATCCTTCGGGATGCGGTATTTTTTGTCCTTATTATGAATCGCATTCTTCGGAGTGCGTTTTTTTATTCTTTTCGTTCTTTTTTTGCAAAATACCAACATATGAAAATAAAAAGGAGGAAGCGAAATGGACAGTACACAAAAAATATCGGATCTCACCGATAGCGCTTTAATTACAGCGCCAAACAGAAAATATCTTGAGTTTAGAATCTCCGTCGCAAACACGACCCGTGGTCACAATGACATGGTCACCATGGATATGAAGCCTTCAGGCAACTTTGTTTACAAGGAAGGGCCGATCGGAGATACAATCATTGCACCCGGTCACATAACCAGAAGAGTTCTCCCCGGAGCCCTTTGGGATGAAACCTACCGTAAAGTTTTATCCCGCGGTTACGCTCTTGCCGGACAGCAGAAAAGAGAGACAAAAGATATTACAACGGAAGATACCGGCACGACCGAAGAAAGTCCTATTGAAGACGAAGCAATTCGCAACTTCATGGCAGGTCTTATCGGAACAGCCGCAGTCACTATGTCAAAAATGTTCACCGTAAAGGTGACCGACATCAGTGATGAGCATATCGAAGCTGCCACAAAGATCTTGAATCAGCTCTGGGAGTCGAAAGACACAATATCAGTAGCGTCGTTCAACGCTTTACTGGACAAGCTTCATTTCGCGGTTCCGAGACGTATCCCTAACGTACGCCTTGACCACATAGCATCTAAAGCCCAGATCCAGGAAAAGCTTCAGAAAGAGCAGGACATTTTCGACTTCATGGTTTCAAACGTATACGCTGCGAGGCATGGTGATAATTCTCTGATCAAAGTCGTGAGGGAGAAACCACCGACGATACTGGAGAAGCATTCATGCGAAATGTGGCAGCCGTCAAAAGAAGACGAAGAATTTGTCCGGGAGCTCATGGGTTCTTCAGCAAGCAGGATCTCAAAGATTTTTTGTTGCAAAAACAAGGAGACGGAAAAGAAAGAGATCGAATACAAAAAGGTTCATAAGCTCGGAGAGTTCGCTGAAAAAGAGTGGCAATTCAAGACTCCTCAGGGATCTTCCAAGAACGGCATCTCTTACCTCTTCCATGGAAGTCGAGACTGCAACTGGTCGTCGATCATTTTCAACGGGATCATGATTCCCGTAACAGCGACCAATGGTCGTGCGTTCGGTAACGGAGCTTACTTCGCAGATCTCGCCCAAAAGTCGATTGGATATACATCAGTATCAGGGTCGTATTGGGCAGGCGGAACCGGAGGTCGTGGAATACTCGGCATATATGAGGTATGCACAGGCGAGGTATACGACATATATGGTGAAGGAAAGGGAGTACCCAATGACTGGGCTGATCTTCAGGCAAAGCATCCGGGAGCGGATTGTCTCTGGGCAATGTCCAAAAGAAACAACGGGACATCGTATCTTATGAACGAGGAAATAATCGTTTATAAGCCAGAGCAGTGTACTGTTAAGTACATTGTCGAGATAAAATAAGCTTACAAGATTTGTTTTTCATTTTTTGTCCATCCTTTTCAAAAAATGTCGGTTTTAAAAAGCCGACATTTTTTTTACGAAAAACAATATTTGCATAATATAGACAGAAATTAAGAAAAGGAGAATCGCTTACACGACAGGCAACTCTCCTTTTCTTTCTTTTGAGAAAAGGAGGCGCAAAATGAAAAAAATGAAAACAAAACTCCTGTTTCTGAAACCGCCTATAGTCAAGCCCGGGGTTGTAATCAGTGGTTACGATGATAACAACTGGCCGATCATAACTCCGGAAGAGTATGCTTCGCATCTTGTTAATGCAGATGATAGAGGGTTCGATAAAGATTACCCTGTAGAACACGTCACACTTCCTGTTGGTTTTATATTGGTTCGCTTCGGACGTGACTCAGGGCGCTTCTACACTGACCCCGGAACCGATTATGAGCAACTTGCAATGCCTTATATCAAGGATAGCATAATTCGGTGGAAACAAACGTATGTTGTAACCAAACCCATAGAGGTTGATAAAGGGATAGTGGCGAAAGGCTTCGATGATGTCGGTGGAGGAATACAGTACACTTCTCGAAAACGTGCTAAGGATCTGTTGAAAGAGCGTTCCTTAGGAAAACTTACCTTTCTTGGCAGGATTTCCGCTAAGGTATCACGTATTTGCAAACTGTTTAAAAAGATGTTATAATGTAGCAAAATCTATCAACTTCTTTAAACAACAATTCCAAAAGGAAAGAAGTAAACTATGGAAAACGAAAAAACAAAAGGAATAACAACCAGCTCCCACGACTCTAAAAGAGTCACCAATGCTTTTCATAAAGCGTTAGCCGGTAAAAGATTACACGGCAGCGTTGTATTTGGCAAGGCGGCTGACGCAACGTGTATTGTCAGTGACACTCATGGTTATGTCGTATACGACACTGAGCGATGTGCCGTATACGATCAGAAACATTACGCCATTCTTGAGGATGCATGCCGTGACGCAATGGGTAGAGTGCTTGGAGAAAGAGATGCGAAAAAAGCTGTTAAGTCTTTTAACGCCGAATTAGCCGGAACTAAAAGAACAGCTGAAAACATCCTGCGTCTATCATTCAAAATGTTTAGAAATCGCTTAAGTCGTGTTTAAGCGTAGCGAGAGAGATGCTTCGGCGTCTCTTTTTTTTACCGAGAGGAGACAAAAAATAGAACCGTTAATACTTGCTGAGAATTTCTGCCCAGAGTTCCGTTTATGATATTATACTTGTGACCTGCATATAGGTCGGTATAAGCGCAAACTCATATATTCTAAAACCTGTATGTCTATCTCTGTAGTCGTTAATAAAGTGTAAAAATGTATCGGTCGGGAAAAGTATCTCACATTCGCCGCGATCGCAGATCGGATCAACTCCGAGGGCTTGTGTTCCGCTGTCAACATATATTTTCATGATATCATGTTTCTCGCTGGTAGAGTCGAGGATGCGATTTCTTGCTACATCGAAAAGGAGTGTTGTGCTCAGGAAACCTTTTTCGTGGTAACGCTTTTCTTTCCCAAACGGGAATTCCATCTCATGCATCATTTCTTTCGCATTTTCCACTGTTCTGTAACATATAACGTTACTGGGAAGAGGCGGAGCACAAAGAATCATCTCATTGATGAGGTCTATTGCAACATTTAAGTCTTGGGGAGCGTCACATGAGTCTATAACACCTTCTCTAAGAAATCCATTGATTGTTTCATACTTGGTTCCCAAATACTGCTCAATGGGTAAAGCCGTAAATGCTCTGCGTTTAAAGCCCTGTAATGCCATGCATTCCATGATTTCGCGTCTCTTCATATAATCCTTACAATAGGTACCATATCTTTCTGATACAAATGCATTAACTTCTATTTCTGTTTTGTATTCTTTGTATTTTGGTTCAATATTGATATTCTTTTTTAAGTTTGAAATGTTACTCATAGTTGTTCTCCTATAAGAATGTAGTAAAATGGTGGTTACAATGAACAATTATACTATGACGGCGGCGATCTAACTTCCATAAGGATTTGAAAACCTCCCTTCCTATGAACAAATATGTAATTCATCCATCGAAAAAAACTCTATTGCTAGATTTTTATACAATAGCCTTACAAAGTCATATTGGAAGAAACCGCCGAAATTCTTAACGCCGAGTTTTTCGGGATATATAGAAAGTGAAAAAAACATCAAAAAATGTACAGGAGCTTTAGAAATTTGGGGACTACTGGGGATGGATTTGACATACAGAAATAGAAAAAAGATGCTGGCAAAGGCATTGGACTTCCTTTCAAGCTTCAGGTTTGAAGAGGTGTTTGTAAGTCGTCTTCCCGATAGCGAAGCAAGCAGGAAAACGATCCTGGCAAATAACGGGAAATCCCCCTAAACTCAACATGCTCCATGCCATCAAACAATTCTTGCGTTGTTTCTCGCACGACGCTCTTAAGCCATCCACGACGTCCTTCTTTTTATTCGCGGTTCTTTCATTCCCCCGACGACTTTTTTCTTATAATCCAACCTTTTTCCATAATACTGAACATCACAAAGAAAAGGAGAAACAACGTTATTCCTTTTCTTCAACTGCCTACGGGCTGCCCCGCACGACTAAAGGTCGTCAACGGGATTTCAGCCACATGGGCTGAAGAAGGAAATATTTATGGACACAAAAAAGTTTTTAGGTCTTGAGAAGGATGTCATTGTCGTTGATAAGTTCAGCGGCAAGAATTACGTCGTAACAGCCGTTAACGACGGAAAGGCGACAGCAAAACCGGCTGTGACATCAACAACTGGGGAGACAGTTCCTGACGAAAATGCACCTGCGGTGACGATCACAGAAAAAAACTGTGCGTTATTTCGCTATGTGACGAATCCTAACGCCAAGAAGGTCCCTGAGGTAGAGATCATTGACGCGGGGACGATTTCCGTAAACGGTAAGACTGTTAAGACCGGAAACATCGCTGTTACTGAAGTTCTCGCCAGAGGAAATGGTACAGTGTTCTTCCTGGCAGATGCAAAGGAAGATGCTGTTCCCGGAAAAGAGAAACTGCTTGTCCTTTATGACGTTGACAAGGACAGATTCTCCAAGGAGATGAATGCTTCAGTCATCGAAGCTGTGTATGATACCGATGACGAGGTCATTTTCAAGATCGTATCAACATACGAAGAGGAGAGAGAGACGGCCGACGGAAAGAAAGAGACAAGAACAATGTTCCGCCTCGCAGGTTTTCTCGTTTTCGACAAGCTGGCCCGTTCAACAACGCGTCGTAACTTTGTCGAAGTATACAGTCCTATCGAAGCAGTCAAGAAGCTTGACGCCTCAGATGGGGAAGTGCTTGTTTTTGAGAGCTCAAAAGCAGCGATCGGCGGCGTTGTCCTTCCCACAGCACCTTTTGTGGCGATCTTCGATGTAAAGACCAATGTTATCACGTACGTCGAGAATGTTAAAACCGCAGATGTCGTTTCTCGCCACTGGGGTTATACAACACTCCGGGGAGAAGATACAGTGGTTGTCATCGGAAACGGAATTCGTTATGACATTCCCGATTCAAAGGGAGTGTTGAAGGGCTTCTCAATGCTTGACAAGGTGGATGAGAGAGGAAAAGCATCATTGTTCTTCTCAAACGAAAAGCGTGAGATGAGAACCGTGACTGTTACGGAGACCACTGATCGTGGCAGACTGTATGCGGTAGAGACTGTCGAAGCTGAAGAAAAGGTAGCGTAATATCATAACCCAGGAATTCTGTTTCCTGGGTTTTTTTGCACAAAAAAGCTCCGACCGAAATCGGAGCTTAAAACAATTAATGACATAGAAAGGTGCTTATAAATTATAGAGTGGATTTTCGCGAAGACGAAGATATTCTTCGATCATTTTATCTTCTTCCTCTCTCTTTATCCTACGCTCTTTCCGGATTTTTCTTGCTTCTTTGGAAAAATAGAATTCCATAGAATAATCAAAACCCTCCACTAAGCCTGCCAACACGATCATTGCGCCTCCAGCAGCCATCGATGCCATGGTTGTCCCGAAAACCAACAGCATTGCTGCAATTATGACGCACGTGATCAATAAGGCAAGCAATACCTTTCTGCCCATCGTCATGGGTCTTCTTACTGCGAGTTGTGTCATTTAATCATTCCTCCTTTTAATAATTTTGTACTTATATTGTAGGAAAAACACTTGGTAATAAAAAAAAGTCGTCATAGCAAATTGATATTTTCAAACGTAAATTTCTTAAGGTCTAAAAGTTCTTCCATACTTAAAGTAAAAGTAAAGTTCGACACCGGAGAAAAAGTTACCGCCAAATAAGGCAGAAAGGACACAAAACGATGAACCGAAAGCTTTCCACCCCCGTACGACTTCGGGTATTTCAGTTAAAAGACCGTGAACGACGTAGCATAATGCTAGAAAACAAAACTTTTATCGACCTTCAGACGGACCATGTGATCGACTCCGATTTTCTTAATTCGTATGAAGAGGTTTACAATACCGAACGTCGTACCCCTCACGACTTCCTGTTTCATACCCGTCGTGACGACTGGATGCTTGAGTCGTTCATTGTCGACTTTAATGAGTCAGTTCCTAACGACTGCAAGCCAATCGCTACCGGAGATATCATTGTTGTCATTAAGGAAGAGCAGGAAATGCCGTATTTTTACGACGCAAAGTCGTGTGTGAAATATCCGCTGTTTCTGGAACATGTAAGAATGTTAGAGAAAAGAAAAGCCTGCTGAAAGCTTTTAAATAAGCTCACGGCTTAAGAAGAAACAAAATGAACAAAACCCTCGTCGTGAGGGCGGGATTCCATTGGGAACAATTATTGTGATTACCGTTCCCAATGGGACGGCCATCACGGAAGGGAGCAAAAAATGTTTCTGGAAAACAAAAAGAGGACCATCTGGTCAAACGTCGTGGCTATTAATGACTGGCGTGACAAGGCCGAAACGGCTTTGATGGAAGAAGGGAATTTTAATTTCACGGCTCTTGACGTGGGAAGGAAGGCCTTTCTCTTAAACGAGCAACATTTCACTCATGTGAAAACAGCGCTTAATATCAAACTTGAAACTCCCATTGTCGTTATCTCTGAGCTCAGATACAATGATTGGAAGATTCCTGCTTGTCAGGTTATTCCCGGGAACATCGCAAACTGTTTCCAGATGAGTTATGGGGCTGTCATCTGGTATCTGGACACTCACGACGATTTGCGTTCCGTTATGAATCATCGTGACGGTGTGAATTATCACTTGTTCCGAAAGTTCAGAAACGACCTTACGCCGTTCGATTACGACTACTTTATGAATCTGGTCGTGGATGGAAAATCTGACGAAACGACTATTAGTCGATATACGGAAGAGATAGGACCGGAAATCGAAAAGGCCAATTGCTGGAGATAAGCGACCAGGTGATAAACAACGTCGTAAATTAACCTTGCAAATCCTTTTGCCGGATCCTTCGCTGGTCTTCACGACCGAGAGTCGTGGGGTAAAATAGCGGTAACACCAATACAAAGAGTCGTGCGAGAGCACGGCTTTTTCGTTGCAAAAGAACAAAAGTCGTGAGGGCAAAGCTTGGGTGAAATAGCGATCATAGCGTCGTGGGGAAAGCCACTATAAAAGAAAAGACGTTTTTTTCTTATGATTATAACCCTTTTTCATAATATGGAATGTCACTAAAGAAATGGAGAATACAAAAAGCTATACTCCTTTATCACAACTGCCTACGGGCTGCCCGGTGCTATAAGCCAACCGGATCTGCCCGAATGGGGTGGAAGAAAGAGAACAAAATGGAAAGTATTAGAAGAACGGCACTTGTATCCGCATTAAAGAAGCACTTTGAGTCTGCTGACGGAGTTGCATCCTACGACGTAGCACTTACTGATTGCCTTAAGGCAAATCAGCATTACACAGCCCTCAGGATCACTCCTACCGGCGAAAAAGTTGGTGTTTCACTCGACGTGAGTCCTTATGAAAAGATGCTCGAAGATGGGAAAACCCTCGACGAAGTCATCGAAAAAATAACGGAGACAGTACGTGTGGCTTTTAAACATGCCCCGACGAATGGTCTCGACCTTGACAGCCTTAACGACTACGATACGATGAAGGACAAACTGGTCCTGTCTCTCATTGGAGTTAAAGGCAATGAGGCATTTCTCGCAGGGATACCTCATAAGGTCGTCGGCACGGATCTCGCCCTCTACGCAAGATTCTTGATAAAGGACGACGAAACTGGTTGTTCGAGCGTCGTTGTGTCAAACGAGATGCTCAACGGTCGTTCTGCAGAAGACGTCCTGAACGATGCCATTATTACCTCTCCTAAAAACCGGCCCGTAAAAGTTAAGAGCTTGTTTGGAATGGTAAAAGAATTGGTTCCGGTTCCCTTTGAAGACCCTGATCCTACTGCCGAGGAAGACATTCTTGTCGTTACATCGGAAGTGATGTCCGGAGGTGCGGGAGTGATATTCTATCCCGGCATGTTCGAGCGACTTTCCTGCATGCTTGGCGGCAGCTTCTATATCCTGCCTTCTTCCAGACACGAAGTACTGGCAGTAAAGAAGAGCGCAGCAGACTCACCCGATATGTTGCTCGATCTTGTGTGTAGTGTAAACGCTACAGAGGTCATTGCTGCAGACTTCCTTGCCGACAGCGTGTATTATTACGACGCCGAGAACAAAGAGTTTCGGCGTGTGGCGACAAAGAGCGAACATCTCGCCGAAGCCGTTTGAACACGTCCGTGACTTGATTTCTTCGACGAAAAAGGAGTATTAAAAACGACAAAGGGGGAGAGAGATCTTCCCCTTTGCTGTATCAAAAATGTACTGACAAAAAAAGCAGCCTAATTTGATAGTCCTAATCCTCTGACGAGAGGTACGCCTAGGCGGTAAGTGTAAAATACCGCCTGACGGGCGGTATTTCTTGTAAAGGAGGACAGAATGCGTTCTTATGCACACAAAGAAGAAAAAAAGATAAATCCTGCCAAACTTACGGCACTCTCCGTATATCATTCCTTTGATTCTGAGGCACCTGTATACTTGTTTTCGGCGGAAGAAGAAGCAGTCGCCGAACTTAAAAAGCAGGTCGAAGATGAAATCAGGATCGAGACGAAAGAAGCCGGACACGTTCTGGGTGAGGACATCTTCCTTACTAGGGCGAATGATTACAGTTTTGCTCAGATTAGGATCATAACACCCGATGGCGAAGAGAGTCTCACCGAATGGAACCTTGGACAGATCATCGACCGGACCAAGGAGGGGGATCGCATGAAGCGGTATCTTCTGGCAACTAATGCGGGAAAGGAATCCCTGCATGAATACTTCTGGTATCCCAAGGCCAAAGAAGATGAGATTCTTGTGGAGAAAAAGCGGATCGAAGGTGCTGATTTTCACCGTCGATCTTGCGTACATTACCTGGAGGGTGAAAGCCATGCTGCCCAATACGGAGAATGGCGAGACGCTCTTATAAACAGGACTCAGGTGTTTAAAGACAACAAGTTTCTGTTTAACGAGCAGGTTATACAGGGATTTAGGCCTTCAGGTTCTATACTGTTTGTTAAGACGTATGATCCGACCATGAACGAACGTCTCACAAGCTTACGAACTCTTGTTGGGAAGAATAAGAAAGATTTTGCTTCGAGCTTGGGTATTCCTTACAGGACATATCAAGACTGGGAACTCGGGAACAACAAGATGCCCGAATACATACTCGACCTGATTGGATTCCGTGTGAAAAATGATCCAACGTTGTCTGATTAAGCGATGCGTTCACGGATACTTCCGAAAAAGGAGATGGCGAATCTATACCTCGGTTCATATCCACATTGGCATGAAACAAACAATATCAAACAAGAAGATCTCTTGCCTTCGGGCAGGAGATTTTTTTGCGTTTTTTAATCAGCGTATTGAATACATATTACGGATAAATCTTAAGAAAACACCACCAGAGAGTGTTTTTTGATTAGACCACAGATTCTGCTTTCACTCTTTGGTAGTTTTGTTAATCTCTTCAATATATCCGGCAGTGATAATGCCTGCTGGAAGTGCAACAATAGCGATGCCAAAAACCGAGGAGATCATAGTTATTACTCGCCCCATTGTAGTGACCGGATAGATATCTCCGTAACCTACAGTCGTCAATGAAACTGTGGCCCAGTATATGGCATCAAAGAAAGTCTCAAACGAATCCGGCTCAACGTTGAATATTATTAAGGCGGAGAGCAGGATGTACCCTCCTGCAAAAAGACATACGGCCAAAAGCGATGCTTTAGAATGATGCAGAACGTTGGCTATTACCTCAATGTTCCTCGAATAGCGCATTGCCTTGAATGCACGGATTGTTCTGAGCGCCCTCATCATCCTTAATAAACGTAATGCCTTGAACCCGCTGTTAAGGATCCGAAGCGACGGAAGTATTGATATCAGATCTATGATAGCCATGAACGTAAAAGGATACTTTACAAATGATACTGCGCCCTTCGACAACTTATAATCCGCCGTCAACCAGCGAAGAAAATAATCCATTATAAAAAGACACACAGTAATCTTATCTATTATCGAAAAAATTGGCATTTCCGTCTTAAACGCCAAAGGGATCAGACTTGCTATGATTGCTATGATCATTATGTAGTCGTATACAGCACTGAAGACGTCCTTTTCTTCAGCTTTCTCGATAATCTCAAATATTCTTTTTCTGCTCATCTCATAGACCTCCGGTGTACGTATGGTAAGATATATCAGACGAAAGGCGTATCACTCAAATATAAGTACTTTTCTTACTGCCTCGCAAAAAACATTATGAGTTCTTCAAACTTGTCTTCTAATCCTGTAAAATTATGGTCAGCTCCGGATACAAAGAAAGATTGTACCGCCTCATTTTTTATGGACGAAAGGAGCTCGAAGAAACGAAACGAAGGATCTTTGTCACCGTAAACGAACATCATGAGTTCGCCTCGAAAGAGCTCCGCGCCTTCCTTCGTTTTATGGAAATTGATCATAAGAGGCGGATTGATAAGTAGCGCACGTTTAACAATATCTATTTCCCACGCTTGCTGAGCTCCGATATATGCTCCGTTTGAGTTTCCAATATACGTTATCTCATCAATTGCCGGAAATCTGTTTACAAGGGACGCTATTTCCTCAGGCAGGATACAGTCCTCATCAACAGGATTCGCAGCCACACAAACAAACCGACCGGTCTCATCGTGGAGCTTCTCTGCGATGGAAAGATACTTTCCGCCTTCCCCATATATGGTCCCGCCGTTCCCGGTCTTGATAAAAACGCAGGGCATACTTCCCTGGAACACGCCAAATCTTTGATCTATCTCAATAGGGTAACAATTCATTCCGTTAACGCCTCCTTGCGTATTATCGCAAAAAACAACTCCGTTTACAAGACGCATCCTGCATCTATTATTTCTGCACAATGTTGCACGATGTCCCACGATTATTTCATCGTGCGGAAAAATTTCCCATCATAAATGATATAATACCTTTTGTAAATGCCTGATGTATGGTAACATAGGGATAAATACGGACTACAGAGGGATATTAAGGATGCACATATTTGTCTGCATAGATAATAATAACGGAATGCTTTTTAACAACAGGAGACAGAGCAGGGACCGGATCCTGATCGAAAAAGTCAAGGAGATCACCGGAAGCAGTTGGCTCTGGATCCGCGACTTTTCACGTACACTTTTTCCCGACGACGTCATCGTAGATAACGATATGCTCACGAAAGCAGGAGAGGAAGATTACTGCTTCGTCGAAGACGTCCCCTTGAACCCATATACAGAAAAGATCGATGAGATATATTTGTTCAGGTGGAACAGGGATTATCCTTCGGACACATTTTTTGATATTGATATGCTGAGAAACTTTTCCCTTAAATCGACGGAAGACTTTAAGGGATCTTCACATGAGAAGATAACTCTTGAGAGGTGGGTTAAATGAGTAAAAAGAGAAAAGGGAAACAGACATCGCCGTTCTTCACCATAACAGGCTGGATCGTAGCCATATTCCTGTTGGTTGTCGGTCTGGTATTCTTACCCTCTGCTGCATCGATTATTCTTATATGCGCCGGTGTGCTCTGCATTCCCGTTAAGCCGTTAAGAGCACTTTGGAATAGGATACCCAAGGGGAAGATCATAAAACCCGTTCTTATCACGGCCCTTTTTCTTCTTGGCATAGTACTGTCTCCCGGTAACAATCTGAACCTTCCCATTGTCAATCAGCAGACCGAAACAGAATTAGTGCCTGTAGATGTTCAGGGTGCAGACGAGGCAAGTAGCGGTATGCCTGAAACAGACGCAGAGCCTTCGTCGGATAGCCTTGCCGCAGTCGAAGCGGGAGAAACAGCAGAACCCCCTGCAGAGGTTACTCCGCCCACGGACAATTCCGAAATCGGACAGGACAGTACCCATACTCCAACTCCGACACCGACTTCAACATCAACACCAAAGCCGACTTCTACACCAAAACCCACGGCGACACCCAAGCCGACATCCACGCCAAAGGCCACAAGCACACCGAAACCGACTAAAACTCCTGCTCCGACGAGTGCAGCGCATCAGGGCGGAAGCTTTTCTTTATCCGACATTCCGGGATACACGACATCCCCCTATGCAGTAGTAAACAACAACGTACCGTACTTTACCGATGCAGAGATCACAGATGCGTTCAGCTCCTATGAGACATATGCCGAGCTGGACAGGAAAGGAAGATGCGGGGCATGTATAGCAAGTATCGGAAGAGATCTCATGCCGACAGAGACAAGAGGTGAGATCGGATCCGTTAAACCGTCCGGATGGATCCAGGCGAAATACAACGGTCTGGTAGACGGCAATTATCTGTACAACAGATGCCACCTTATCGGATATCAGCTCTCAGGCGAAAACGCAAACGTAAGGAACCTTATAACCGGCACGAGATATCTGAATGTGGACGGTATGCTTCCCTTCGAGAATATGGTCGCAGACTACGTTAAAGAAACCGGAAATCACGTCCTCTATCGTGTAACACCGATCTTCGACGGAGACAATCTCTTGGCAAGTGGTGTACTCATGGAAGCTGAATCGATAGAAGACGGCGGAGAAGGGATCCTTTTCTGCGTATTCTGTTACAACGTTCAGCCGGGTGTATCGATAAACTATGCCGACGGGTCAAGCTCTCTGGCGAGTGATACAAGTGTAACCCCGACACAGGCTCCTTCCATCGAAAGTCAGTACAAATATGCGGTCAATCCCAAAAACGGAAAGATACACATCATCGGGGCGTGTGCAGCTACTGGCTCCGGCGACAGTGCGATGACGGACCCTAAGTATTTTGTTACATACGAAGAGGCTGAAGAGTATTCAAAGCAGATAGCTCCAAAGCTTGAAAAGAGAAAATGCGGAAATTGCTGGAAGTAGAGAGGGACAGTTATGCGAAAGAAAAAGAAGGCATTGAAACAGAGACCATATAACTTTGACTACGATCTTGAATTCGACATCTATAAGCAGATCGAAAAAAAGAAAAAAGGTAGAAAAGCAAAGGCTATCGAAAAACAAGGTATTGAGATACCTAACAAATATAGCGCGTGGAAGGCGGGAGTGATCGAACGTTATCCCAAGCTGATTAACAACGAAGACTTCTTTCACTTCTTAAAATCTAAATTAAGAGGTGCCAAAAGCATTTATGATAAGACGATAACTGTCACCGTTCCAATAGAGGTAGGGGTGATGACACTCTTGGTTTCCATCGAAGCATCAGTAGATAAGAGCTTGGCGGTTAACATGGTGGCAACTGGAGTTATGGCTACTGTTTTAGTGAGTGCGCTGGCTGTTATACTAAGCGGTTACGAGAAGAAGAAAACATTCGACGAGGATCTTATTGAGGTCCTCTGCCCGAAGTATGCTGATAAAAGCTGAAATGGAGACATAATGGAAGATAAAAATATTGTATTGGATATTATAATCGAGTTCATAAAAGGGTGCCAAAATAAAAAGCAGACGCTTTTTAAGAAATAGTTTATTTTAGGGACATTATTGTTTCAAAACTGTTATATTTTGGAATTCGGACTAAGAGCAGTAAGTTCCACACGGTGGGAGAAGGTTAGGGATGAGGTTTTAGAAAGAGAGGACATAGAATAGTGAAGGCGATAACAATTGGAACAATATTAACTGACGGAAATCAGAATTACACAATAGAAGAGCATATTGGGCATGGCGGATTTGCTGATGTATATAGGGCTGCTTCTAATAAGGAGCCAGAAAAACAATATGCAATAAAGGTGGTCAGAGATAGTGACCCGAACCAAGTATATAGTTTTAAAAACGAATTTGATGTTGCAAGTAAAGTCAATTCTGAACATGCCATAAAATATTATTACATGAATGAGCATGGGCAGAATGATTATCCGTGTTATATTATTATGGAATACGCCGATGGAGGCAGTCTTGATGCGGAACTTAAGGAGAGAACTTCCAATGGAAGCCCATATTCTAAGAATGAGCTTCTTGATATCTATACGCAACTAATAGATGGAATGAATGATGTTAATAAAGTAGGAGTTCATAGAGATATTAAGCCGCTGAACATACTCAAAACCATAGGTGGTATTTATAAAATCAGCGATTATGGACTTGCTAAATATGTAGAAGAAGCCACACGATCTGCTTCAAAAACAATGAAAGGCTACGGTACAGATTTATATTATGCTCCTGAATTATGGGCAAACCCATCCGCACATGGTATTAATGATATCCAAGTTGATATTTATGCAATGGGTATTGTTTTCTATCAGCTTGCAAACTTGTGCTATCCATATGACTTAAATATAGATCACAGAGCTATGCACATGACATCCTCAATAAAACCGTTCAGTAAAGAAGTTGACCCAGTTTTTCAATCTTTAATCCGAAAGATGATGGAGAAGTCTAAGGCAAAAAGGTTCAATAACTGGGCGCAGATTAAGGATTTTTTGAATGATTCTACAATTGGAAATGGCAAAAAAAGAGATCCGTTTGTAGACAGTATGCTCAAAAATGCGGCGATGAAACAGGAAAAAAAGGATGCAGAAACTGCTAAGTCTAATATGGAAGAATCCAAAAGAATAGAATCATTCAGAAGGCTTGTTAGTCTGATAGAGGACGCAGTTTACAATCCATTGAAAGAAATAGTGGATGCATTTAATGCTGACTCAATTGCAAAAAATATCGATTTGGGGAAAATGAATATTGATGACGACGATGAGAGTATTTCGTTTCACTATTCTGTACAGCCTTTATCAGACGATGATGATGAAAGAACTATTGATTTTGACTTTAAAGTGAAACATACAGAGAAAAGGAAGCCAGATCGCGTTTTTCCAATTTTATCATCTGGATATAATAACTATGATGACATGTATGATATTGAAAGGCGACTAAACCCCCCTGAACGTAGAACAACAGAGTATAAGTATAATAAAAATACAATTTTATTATGGGGATTGGTAAAAGCAGATTGTGGAGCAGGATTCAACATTGCTATTCTGGAGGATCCGGCTGATCCACTTTACGGGAGAATGAAGACATTTATTCGCACACCGAATGTAATGGATAATGAGTCGTGGTTGCCCGTAGAAACAGAAGAGCAGCTGAAGAAACTTTGCAACATGCAATTCAGAGAGTTACAATACACAACTAAAGTTGATGACTTCGATTTTGAGATTGTAAAAAGATTGATTAAGCAGAACGAGATTTATAGTTGTGATACTGTTAAGGATCCGATTGAACACACGAGAATGTTTCCGATTATGTAGATAGTGTCTGCTTGCAAATTTTGGTCGAACGGCGTAGCCATTCCGCTTTTGGCAGTGTGACGACTCTGTTTTGAACGATACTTTTCAATAATTGTAGGAAGGCTGATTGGTACCTTGTACCTTATTACGACTAAAAAAACGCCGAAAAGAGGAACTATGTCAAAGGAGAGAGATGCTGCGTTTCGCGAGATTGAAACATTACAGGAAGAATACGTAAATAAGTTAATTGGCCTTATCAATAATCCTGAGTACTCAGCCCTTAAAACCATCAACTTTACTTCTCCTACAGGTACCGGCAAAACCAGGATGATGGGCAAGGTAATCAACAAGTTACCGGATTGCTATTTTATTATTACCACCTTATCCAAAGGGCAGTTACACATGCAGATTAGAGAAATGCTTAAAAGTTACTGCCCCAGTGAGAATTATTATGTCTATGGAAGTGCTGATTATAAAATCAATAGCCGTTTAGACGCTAAAGATATCATTCATAGAATACCTGAAGGGACGAGATGTATTTGGTTGCGAGACGAGGGACATATTAAGACGAATCGATACGACGAACTCTTGCAAAACGTTTGCTTCAAAGTCATTAATTTCTCTGCCACAAACAGCTACAGCGATATAGAATGCAATTTCACAAGCACCATGATGTTAAGGACAGTTGTTCAGGCAACCGGAAGTCCGGAGGATGCAATAGCTAAGTTACTGGATATAAAAAAATCCCATGCAAATGTTGCTTCCTACAATCCTTGCGCTATTTTTCGCCTTGTTGCCGGAAACAATGAACTTTATCAGGAGATTATCCACTTATGCAAAAAGTACGGTCTTAATTACATAGATTTGAACGACGATGATTATGTGATGGCTGAACTATGCAAAGACGACAATATATATGACGTAATCATCAATAAATATAAGATTGTAGAAGGCATCGACATACGAAGGGCCCATGTCCTATATATGGATAACAAGCCGAATAACAATGCAACAACTATTCAGGCGATTGGCAGATGCAGGAGAAATGCCCTTTTGTATCGTACTGATGTAGATATATTGGATCCTCAGAATGAGAAGCTGTTAGAGCAAACCAGGGAGTGTTACGTTTACTATAGGGTATCGGATGCAAAAACCGATACAGACGAAAACGGTGAACTTCAATTGGCTTTTTGTAATTACATATCATGTGAGGCTTTAAAAGTAGGTTCAGTAATCAATGTAACAAACGGACAGTTAAAAAACGGGCTGCACATGGTTGAATTGCAAGGCTGCTCCGGACAATTTACCATAGTTCAAGACCCGGATACAGGGTTTAACATTGTCGATCCACTGCCGTCGAATGCTTTTTACGAAGAACAAACGGAGCAGAGAAATTATTATGTATATACAAATTTTATCGATTTCCCTGAACACAACTGGGCCAAAAAGAAGATTCTATTAGATGACATAACCAAAATTCCAGCTATGTACGGTCATCAAATGATAGGTGATGTTATCACAGATGATTCCTCAGAAAACAAAGGGGAACCAACATATTGTCTGTTTCGCCCAACATTAAAACGGGAAACTGTAGCAGTCGATAATGAAACCATCTCATATTTCAAACACCGGAAACAGGAGCTTCTCGATAGGATACCGAAAGATGTGACTGATACTCTTATCTCTGATATAAGCTTCGACATTGATTTAATAAGGAAGGAGAACTCTCTTGCCAAAAAACGCTGGAGAGGCCTTGTAATTCCTTTGGCGGGTGTTATACGCACAATTGAGAACAATAACGCTCTTTCATCAATTCAAAAGGAACTACTAAAAAGGTGTGCTTTTCAAAAAGAAGCCAACGGAGAGAAGATCGAATATATTGAGAGGTATATCGCTCAGTTTATAGAGACCTTTTTAGCGACGAAAGGCGAATTTATAAATCCTGATAAGGCTGTCGCTTTCTTTTTACAATGTCCGGAACGCAGAGATAGTAATGCTTTATTTGCAAGCGTTGATAAACGTATTAACGATTATGTCCCTGGAGGATTACTGTTCCCCGCACAGGATCCGGTGAAAAGAATAACAATGGCCAAGGTGGATTTGGCATTCCGACGACTCGATCAGATGATCTTGAATATACACTCAAAAATTCAGATTGATGAGCGAGAAGCAGTTTTTCTCTGTAATGATACATTGTTAGAACAACGGATCAGGTCATTATTGGACATCACGGAAAAAGACTTGACCGCTGGGAAGGCTATTATATGCTATTCTGAAGAAAGCGGAATATGGAAGGATTTAAGCCCTGAGGAACTTTATCTTTTCAAACGCGGAAGTATTGGACCGATAATAGATTTCGTAACTCAATCTCGATTGATGGAATACCAACAAAGTGCGAAAGTTCCTTATACCAAGGTTGTTAATGACAGAGAAACAGCAATAATTGGCGTAGATAAATTTCAAATGCTTGTTAGCGATGGCACCAGTAAATGGAGCGAAAGCAAATCTGTCACCTCAAAAATAGGAGGATACACGAAACTTGACCGATTCGTGAGCAAACGATATGCGGATGAATTACTTGACGCAAAGAGTCAATTGTTTGCTGGCATCAACACTTTTGATTTCGATAAAAAATGTAATTCCTGCCTGGGATATTGCGTTGAGTATTATTCTAAGCATCTCGTTTATGGTAATAGTTATCTTTACGACTATGTGGAAAGAGCCGCACGGGAAGCGGACATTGACCTGCGCGCAACTTACAAAAAGGATTCACAAACCGTTAATGGCCTTATTGTTAGAGCTTGTCTATTAAAATACCGTGAGCAGATGATAGCATGCTTTGGCATCGGTGTAGGAAGATTTCTTCCGGCGATTTCGGCAAATATGCTTATTAACGAAAAATACCATAACTTTGTAAATACGGTAGTAGAGTTGGGCAGTAGAACAGCTGAATACGTAAAAAGAGTTTTGTATGCCAATTGCGATGCCCAAAACACCGTGGATGCAAATCTTACGGTAAAACATATAGCCGGTCTTGCTGACTATATAACCAACGATACTATATTGGACGTAAAGGTTCGAAATAATATTGACGAGAAATGCGTCCGTCAGGTGTTGGCGTATCACTATCTTTCAACAAAAAGATCCGATCTGAATATCAAAAGAGTTATTGTATATGATGCCGTCAGTAGTCGGTCTGTTGTTATCAAGATATCTGAACATAACTTACGATAGATTAATTAAATGCATCAACATATAAGTATTCAAGGCAATGGTGTCTTTATTACCAATATCGTATTTCCATAGCAAATACCCACCTTATTATATCAGTAACGGTGATGGTTCTTTACCTGATGGTGATGATTTATCACCGTTTGAACGAGCAAAAATGAATATTGCTAAACCTATTCATGAGTGATATTAACTGCAGAAAGGATCTATATGGAACAATCCAGTTATAAAATAGTTCATTATTTCGAAAAAGAGTTGGGGGATGGCAGGAAGCCTGATTGTAACGGCTTTTATAGATTCTCAAAGAATGAAGTCGCTAAAGCAGTAGGACTTTCCGAAAGAACTGTATCTCAGGCAGATAAAGTCTTTAATGTCAAAATTACTTTTTGTGGGAATAATCGCGGTTGGAGTAATGAAAAACAGGACTATGTTGAAATGATTAGTGATTTTGACTATAAAAATGGAACTTATTCTTTTCGTCGAAATCCAGAGTCAGAAATCCCGGAACTCGATTACTATTGGGCTCCTAAGGTAAAGGATCCCTACTTTACTTGGAAGTTCTATGATGAGAAGCATAGGCGACGAACAAACAGCGAAAATGCTTATGATGGAACTTATCCCTGGTCGTGGAAAGAAGAACAGATTATAAAGTACAGAGCAAAACACGGGGTGAGGGGATGAAATACCTTTAAGTGCATAGGTGAAACAGATATCGATAAGACCTACGTAATGTCTAAAACCGCCGTTGCTTACCGTATGCCGAGAAGGATATCCGCGGCCAAGAGAGAACAAGCCCGAGAAGCCATAAAAAAATCAATTTAAAATAGCGAGTGTTACTCATAGTCCGTTGACTTATAAGTAACGTAACAGATAATGATAAGCGGAGGTATTTGCTATGATCACTGAAAAAGTAGGACAGCGAATTAAACAACTTCGCAATGAGCAGGATTTGAGTCAAGAGAAGCTTGCATTAAAGGCTGAAATTGATAGAACGTATTTGGCGGGGGCAGAATTGGGGAAAAGAAACGTTTCGCTAAAGAGCCTAGAAAAGATAGTGAATGCGCTAAATGTCTCGTTTGAAGTATTTTTTAAAGGACTATGATTGTTGACTATAAGTAACAATTGGGGTATAATTACGGAGGTGCAGAAATGGAATTGATGATTCAAGATCCGACTTATGCAGCGAGTATGAGACTGGGAGAAGCACTGATTGACGCATGCAATAAGGGGCTAGATGGAGCTGGCGCATTTGCATTTGCAGAAGAAAACGGGATTGATCTGTTTTTGGGAGATCCAGACTTTGGTAACTACATTAAAACTCACAGCTATGAGTTGGTTGTAGGTACGGACTCCATTACGGATCCAAAGGCTGTTTCAAGACTGAGAGCGTATTGTAAACTGTATCATAATTTGACGGTTTACGCTTATGTTCATGATTCCAAAAAATACTTGTTTCATCCGAAGCTTACATGGTTTGAAACGAGCAGTGGTGGATTATCTATTATCGGATCAGGAAATTTGACGGAACGTGGACTGTATCATAATGTCGAAATGTATTCCTATAATGCGCTAAGCAATACAGACTTTGCAAAGCTTAAAAGCGACTGGCAAGATTGGTTGGATTATTCAATCAATAGCAATCTTATTTTTGATATCAACGACCCGATTATTGATCTTGCTGTCAATTTGAGCGCTGCAAAAAAAATAAGATCTTTTTCGACACCAAAATCTTCGACTGGGACAACTACGGCTCCGGATCCATCGCTTGCCGCACTATATAAAGCTCAACCCAAGACTACATCGGTACGCAAAACGGTTACAACTCCAATACCTAAAAAGGCCAAGCCGAAGAAGTCATCTACTGTAATAGCAACACCAATCCCTACAGTGGCACCAGTAGTTGTTGCACCTACAGTTAATCCTGTTTGGACTGTATCTTCGACAGATAGAGTATTAGTAGCCGAGGTTCCGAAGGCTAGTGGCAGATGGAAACAAATAAATTTTGATAAAGCATCCTTCCAGAACTATTTTGGCGCTACGCCAGGTGGTACGGCTGGCACATACAGGATCTTATTAAAAAGTGTTGATACGGCAGGAGTATTGGGGACGACCGAACCAAGGCCGAGTGTTTCGGTTGCTAGTCACAATTGGCGTTTTGAGATAAGTGCAGCAAATGGTTTGCCTTATCCTACCGGTGGCAACAGACCATATGTTGTTTTCTCCGAGGCATCTACAAGATCGTTCATATATGAATTGCTGATGCCAGGGGATGCAAGGTACTCTGAAGTAGACAGCTATGTAAACAATTGGAAAAGAGCTAATGGCGTTACTGGCATAGCAAGATTTATCACTGATGTAAGCACCATTAAATCAAGTACTCCAAGTCTTGGGCTCTGGAAAGTATAAACATGGATACAAGTGTAAAAACAGTTCATTACCTTGGTAGTAAGGCTCGTATGCTATCTCCTATTAAGCAGTATATAGATGAACTTACTAACGGAAATGGAAGAATATGCGATTTATTTTGCGGCTCTGGAGTAGTATCAGAATATTTGCTGCAACAATATGATGTATTAGCAGTTGATATTCAAAATTATTCTAAAGTGTACTGCGAAGCGCGTCTGTTGGGACTGCCAAAAGAATTTGATTATAAGGGCATTATAGCTGAAATAAAGGAATCTGAAGATAGAGGAAATAACTTACGGCTATTTAAATCTATTTTAGAGTACGAAGATGAGTGCATGAAATCACTAGTCTCCGGAAAGTTGGAACCAATATATGAGATAATTGAAAAAGGATCCTTGTATGCTTACTTGAATGATATGCCTTACAGTGAAACGGATATTTCAACCTCTCTTAAAATGGTTTTTTCCAAGATAAAAGACGACAGAGAAGTAGACCCTCAGTCTTTGGACTCAATTGTAACGCGTTATTATGGCGGATTGTACTTTTCATTTAGACAAGCTATCGATATTGATGCTATATCTTCATATGCCTTTTCGCAAGATGAAAGAGTTAGAAATGCCATTTTAGCAGCTCTTATGGGAGCAACAACTGACATAGTAAATACAATAGGTAAACAATTTGCTCAGCCTTTGAAAGTAAGGAATAAAGATGGTTCATTAAAAAAGAACCTTGCTAAAAAAATAATAGCGGATAGATCATTAGATGTTTTTGATCGATTTGAGGAATGGATGCAATACTATGTTGAACTTCCACAAAATAAGCACAATTTTGAAATAGTTTGTGATGACTACGTGGAAGTTCTAAAACAACTGCAACCTGGGGATGTAGAAGTAATTTATGCAGATCCCCCTTATACTCGGTATCATTATAGCCGCTATTATCATATCCTTGAGACAATTTGCTTGCATGATAATCCGCAAATATCTACCACTTTTCCCAATGGGAAGGGTGGATTAAGTAGAGCAATCTATCGTAATGATAGACATCAATCTCCGTTTTGTATAAAGAGCAAGGCCCCCAAGGCATTTGATGATTTATTTAAGCTTGCAAATCGAGCCCAGGCTTCAGTGGTTCTTTCATATTCGCCATTTGATGCAAACAGTGGAGCTACGCCGAGATTGCTCTCAATCGAAGATATTATAGACATCGCCAAAAAGTATTACAAAGATGTGTCGGTGGTATCTCCGGGACAGTTTATGCATAGTAGGTTTAATAAGCAAGACAATAACTATGAAATCAATTATGATGCCGAAAGGTTAATAATTTGTAGGAAGTAACAGAACGTGACAGTAAAGAAAGAAGCGTTTTTAAAACAAGAAATAGCAAATCCGCACGTAATGATTTTAGGCCCTAATGAGATCGTGTTAGATGATCTGATGGGACCTTATCGAGACAAAGTGGATTTAATATACATAGATCCTCCATACAATAGGGGAGACGATTTTAAGTATTACAAAGATAATCGTAATCATGATGAATGGCTTGATTCTATGGAAAAAACCATCCGGAAATTAAAGGAACTGCTAAGCAATGATGGTAGTATTTGGATATCTATTGATGATGCTGAAATGGCTTATTTGAAAGTCTGCTGTGATAGTATCTTTGGTAGAAATAATTTTGTTACTACAATTGTTTGGCAAAAAAGAAATACGAGAGAAAACAGAAAAATTTTCTCTAACAATCATGAGTATGTTTTGGTATATGCCAAAGATGTTAATAGGTTTAAAAAGAAAAGGAACCTGTTACCTGCAACAAAAGACTTGATGGATAGGTACAAAAATCCAGATAATGATCCTCGAGGACCATGGCAATCAGTAACGCTTTCAGTACAAGCAGGACATGCAGTGGATTCTCAGTTTTACACTATTGTGTCTCCGTCTGGAAAGAAGCACAATCCACCCAAAGGAAGATGTTGGATTTACAACGAAGATAGAATGCTTGAGGAAATAAAAAAGAATAATGTTTGGTTTGGGAGTAATGGAAGTGGTGTCCCTAGGTTAAAGAAGTTTCTTGCTGAATCAAAAACTGGAGTCGTTCCAGAGACGCTATGGGATGTTGCGTTTGCCGGGACCACTAAAGATGCTAAGCAAGAATTACTCTCATTGGACATCTATGATGAAGAAGTTTTTGATACACCTAAACCGGAGCAGCTGTTGTATAGAATAATGCAGATTGCTACGAATGAGAACGATTTAGTGTTGGATTGTTTTTCTGGATCAGGAACTACTGTGGCTGTAGCGCATAAAATGAGAAGAAATTATATCGGAATTGATATTGATAAAAAGGTGTATAAGTACGCTGGCGCAAGAATGAAAAAGGTATGTGCTGGAGAGAGTGGTGGAATATCTAAACTAGTGGATTGGCACGGTGGAGGAGACTTCCTTTCTTGCGAATGGAAGTAATTGGTATAGTAACATAAGATAAGCATAGCAAATAACTACGTGAGTAAAGGAATCGAGATATAATCGGTTCCTTTTTTTTGTTTTCAAAAGTAAATGATTCGTAAGCGCCTAACACTATTCGCTTACTGAAAATCAGCGCAGAGCGTACCTTGATTTTTCAAGTGGCTTGTTGAGCAGACGCCAATTAGTAACGCTGCTCGACTATAAGACATTTATTATACTATCCTCAAAACGCGGATGTTTTCAATGTGCAACTAAAAATAACTTTTCTATAAAGGTAAAAACTTGAACCACTATATATGCTCATGGTTTTTGTCTCCTTTAGGCAAAAGAATGGACGAAAAAGGAGAAAAAATAAGAGAAACAAACAACCCGAGAATATCCAAAGACGATGTTACATTAGTATTAACACCCCAAGATGTTGATAATTAATTTTATATTAAAACCAGAAATTTCAATAGTCTTATAGACATTTTTAAAAGCACAGCGTATAATCAACGCAAGATTAAAGCAGTCAGGCTAATCTGTCTCTAAAACTTCTATTTACACAGGCAATAGTTTCACATTCTACGAAGAAGTTTTCAACTTCTTTCATTCGCAAGGAGGTGCCAAAATGAAACAAAAAAGAGTCATATTTTGTATCTTCTTAATTGTCTCAGTTTCCTTTATTCCAACGCAAAAAATCAAGGCGGCAAACCATGATTATTTGCGAACTGTGTTCGAAGGCGCGTACTATATTATTTCGCCAAAGTGCGCACCGGAAAAATGCTTAGACGTTATGGATTGGAGCACAAAAGATTCCGGAAACATCCAAATTTGGTCCATCGAAAAACGAGACGGACGATTTCAAGATAACCAGTTGTGGAGAGTCATCCTAAATAAAGATGGAACAGTTTCTTTGATGAACAGGCATTCTGGAAGGTTCCTTGACTGTTCAGGTGGAGAATCAAAAAACGGAACTAACATACAGCAATACACATCCAATGGGACCGATAGTCAAAAATGGACTCTTGAACGTAGTGAAGATGCCTACTGGATTCTCCGTTCCGAGCTTAACCCCAACATGGTCTTGGATGTGTCTGGAGGCGCAGATGTCAATGGCACAAACGTTCAACTCTGGAGCATAAATTTGACTCCCGCTCAAGAATTCACATTTATTCGGGTTGGTGAGGCAGATGAAATCGATGAAACAATAGGCTTCGAATGTGTCTCTAAAGGACACAATGTTGAGTACTGCAAGTTTTGCGGTTCAAGATTTAGCGATCTTGATGACTTCTGCATTAAATGCCATAGTTACAGACTTCATAACATCGAAGCGCCCTATTATTTTCGCGAAATCGGCACCCCTGCTTACCATCAACAGCCAAACATCGAAAGCGAGAATGTAATGGTCCCATATTGTGCTATGCACTACTTTACAAGAGTCCGCAATGAACACGGTGAACTTTGGTTTGGCACCCGAGATAACGCATTTATCCATTCGTCAAATGTGGCATTTGACTTTTGCTCGAACGCCTCTATGGCACAAGATGATATTAGTAATACAGGCGTCTTATCACTAGGCGACTTTTTGACTTATTTCGTGCGGGATGGCAAATATGATGTCAAATCCTATTATAATTTAGGAAACACGACCTATAAAGTATTAATCGACAACCAACATGTCATCCAGATGTCAGGAGAAGATCTGGGAAACACTTTATATGCCTATGTAGCACAAAAAGCAGGCTTATCACTTGAACTTGCCTTGTATGGTGGAGGTTTAGAAGGACATCCCATTAAGACACTAGTCGCTGCCAGCTACGACGATTTGTCGAAGGCCGATGATATGAATGACTTAATATCAGAATGCCTTGGTTTTCAATATGCCGAAACCGGCGAATGGAAAGACACAATTCAACGTTCATTCATAATCAAACATCCGAAAGCAAAGGACATCTATGACTATCAGAAAAAAACAATTGAGCCGATATACATCGCATTTGAATAAGGAGTAGTCGTAGGATGTCTGACAAAAATGGTTCCCAAATTCTTCATTAATTTGGTATGAACAAGCTTAAACGTGACACAGTTTCGATAAACGCCAGGCTTGAGAGAAGTACCAGTGAACGTCTGGGTGCTTATTGCGAAGAATATGGTGTAACCAAAACGTTTGCGCTCGAAAAGGCTATAAATACTTATCTTGACAAGCAGATAGAAGCGCCAAAAATGTTAAAGAAATTCACAGAAGAATAGAATAAAGGCTTATGGTGCTATTAGCCATAGGCCTTTTTCATAAGTGCCTTATCGTTGAACAGAATGTTAAACTGGAGCATTATACTCTACAAAGATTGGAGTATACTGCTCCAACTCTATTTGCTCTCTTGACACCGCCGCCGATAAATGTTACTCTACCCGTGTTCGTATGAACATATCTTATCATTATCCGGAGCATTTCCGCTCGCCGTTTCCCTTTTTGCCACGCCGAAGGAGGATAAATGTTTACGACCGAAGACCTTTTAGCAATGGACGACTATTTCGACTTCCTGTATGTTGACGACAGGGCAATAGAAATGAAGTCCAGAAACACGCACCACTATTGGGCGATCCTGATCGATGGCCCGAGAGCGTATCGATGCCTGCACAAACATCGCGCCGATGAACAGTATCATCCGCAGTGGGCCTTCATGACGCTGTTCGACGTTGTTCTGAGCATAGTATCTCACGACGAGTATCAGCTCCGGGGACGTAAACCTATCAAGTATGTACATCAGGCGCGTAATCTTTTTTCCGACCAACTGATAGCAAAATATCCCCTGGAGCCGTACGAGATCGGAGAGGGCTGATCAATCAAATGAAAGGGTGGTAAACAAAAAGCCTTGTATTCAGAGACAATTCAGTGCCAGTCTCCAAAGAAAAGGCTCACAGGCAACGGGGAGCTTGGCAACGTACTCATATAGTTTATCTGTTTTTGACTCGATATCCTGCATAAATCTATTATCCTTTTATACTGTTTCACGAAATTGTATCCTTGCATTGATTACATATACCAAAATTCGTTCCTTCAAAAATGCGAGCAAAACTCTTAATATTAGCCTCTTTATAACACTTCTTGCACATGAATAATCGATCGCCATCAAGTCCGTATACAGGTTTGTCACAATTATATACTTTTAAAGCAGTATTATGTTCAAGCGCTTTCACTCGTTTCTGTATTGCAGAATTACGTTCATCTTCTTTAAGTTTTTTTTCTAAAGCTTCCCGACGTTGGATTTCCTTCTGGCGTTCAGCTTCAAGTTGCAATGCTTTCCTTCGCTCAGCATCGCGGCGTTCGGCTTCCTCTTGCTGTTTTTTCCATTGTTCAGCACGCCAGCGTTCGGCTTCTTCCCGCTGTTTCTTTTCGTTTGAAATCCTCTCTGCAAAAGATTGTTTTTCAATGTCAAATAACTTAGATAATCTTTCTCCGCGAAAAAGGATGTCTCCATCAGCAGAGATCTTATATTCTTTTAACATACCGTTTGCAAAAATAATCTCTTCCCACAACCCTTTAAGATTCTCTGCATAGAATAAAGCGCTTAACATTGCCTTATCATAATCTGAGTTCTCGACCGCCAAGAGCAAACAATATCCCTGTCTGCTTTGTACTTTCATCAGCCCCTCTGGATACTGGCCATTGGTTCCTGCATTTGAAGCATCAACAATGTGAATAATATGAATCCCTTTGGAGTTTTCATCCAAAATGGAGAGCTTTTCATCCGAAAGATTTGCCCTGTCATGGCAATAATTTATGGCTATACCTGCATTTCTTGAGATAAAAGAGAACTCATATTTCCGTGAGCTATCCGTCACCGCAGATATCGGGACCCTCAGATTCAGATCCTCAGCATGCAGGTTATCATCCAACCAACATTTAAGAACAATTTTTGAATATATAGATATCTTGCCTTCAGTAATCAGATGGCAATTTAGAGCATTTGTCCCTTTAATTCGAAAATGTTGCGCCCGTACGTTTTTATCCCCTGCAACAAGAGTAAGGTTCGCACCACATCCGCACTCACAGAACAGCTCGTTATTTCGAGCTAAAGTCCGCAATTCCTCAACCTTATCCGGAATGTTAATCTGGCGGCCGTCAATCACGGTATATATCGATGCTATATCTATTATTTTCCCTTTATACAACGCTGCCGATCTTCGAACCATTTTGATTCACCTCTACTTATTCTCTGCTTCATAATAAAAGCAGTCTTCCCATTTACACTCAAGAGCTATACACAATAATCCCGAAAGATAAGCAGTGGGAGAGTATTGTCCGGTTTCAAGAGAACTGATCGTGTTTTGAGTGGTCCCGGCTCTCTTTGCTAATTCGGTTTGAGAATAACCTTTTTCTAATCGCAGTTCTTTTATTCGATTCTTTAACTTTAAATGTGAATTCATTGCATCAATGCTCCTAAATACGCGAGAATACAAAGTATCCCCACTGTAATCTCGATAATACCCAAAACAAGCTTACGTTTGCTTTTAATTTTACGCGATTCGTAAATGTTTGCAACTGCACACATACTGAAAACGATCGCCGGCTTCCCAAAATCTGGTTGCTGCTTAAGAAACATTTCTGCAAAAACCATTATTGCTAAAATGATCAGCCCTACAATAGTCCCATATCCAGCCGCCTTCTTTGTGATTACGGACTCATATTCACCATATTCAGGGTTTTCATTTTGAGCCATTTTTAATATTTCTTCGTTATTCATGTACGCCTCCTTACCAAGTTATCCGATATAATTATACCAAGTTTTCCGATTATGTCAATCATTTATATTTAAACAACGAAATCTGGTCTTGCAAGGGTATTTTTTTACTTTTGAGAGGATAGCGCTATACATTTCTATTCGCTAAATAATAATTTTGCGAATAGCCATTGATTTCCGAGCAAAAATAGCATACAATAAGCCTGTAAATATAATAACCACACCAAAAAACGTGTGGTTATAATTTCAGCTTTTTATACTTTTTCGCATGAATTACGCATACAGCGAATCCGAATAACCTTAAACCACGTATACACCGATTTTGAGGGAATTTATGAGCAGAGAATATAAAGACTATAAACAGTATATGGCCTCAGAACACACAGAGACACTTTTAAACGAGCTCCCGACCTTTTGTCGTGACTTTTATCTGGGTAAACGCTTGAAGCTCGCAGAAACGACCCAAAATGCGTATACAGGCTATATGAATACGTTTCTCGGATACTTACACGACAATAATTCCGTCTGGTCGTCAAAAGAAATCAAGGATTTCACTTACGACGATCTGGAGCTTATTCGCCCTGAAGACGCCCGGGAATTTTGTTCCTGGCTCCTTAAGCAGCCTAAATATCCGAATTCGACTAAGGAAAAATACAAATACGCGACTAACAGTAAAAGAACTGTCATCAATTACGTTGCTGCATTGTCCTCATACTGGACGTTCTTTGTCCGCAACGGGTATTTGTCCTCTAATCCCTGGCTCGCCTTAGAACGAGCTAAAACGACACAAAAACGCATTATACACATTGAAACCAACGACGACAAGCAGGCTTTTTTGGATACCGCAGCCTACGGAAACGGATTATCCAAACGACAGCTGGCAGCGAAGAAAAAAACGGCCATAAGGGACATTGCAATCTGTAAGCTCTTAATGAACACCGGAATGCGTGTATCTGAGCTTGTGGGTCTCGATGTTGACGACTTAATGCTTGATAACAACTACTGCAATATCGTAACCAAAGGCAACAAAGAAACAAAGGCGTTCCTCTCCGACTCCACGGTTGAATGTCTTCGTGAATACCTTAATTTCCGTGACAGTCTCCATTTATTTTCCGATAACCGTGCCCTCTTCGTTTCATCCGCAGGACATCGTATCGGGGAAAGACTCTCCGTTCGTTCAATCGAGAATCTTGTAAAGAACACTGCCATGGCATCTGGAATTAACGACGCTGCGAAGATGACGCCACACAAGTTAAGAGCGACGAGAGCTATGGACATACTGGAAAAGACCGGAAATATAAGCCTTGTGCAGGCAGAACTCAATCATTCAAACATTTCCACATCGCAGATATACGCAAAGTCAAAAGAGACAGATAAGGAAAGTATAAGGAATTTGGAATAACCAATCCTCAATCGTGAGTCAACCCTATAATAAGTCTTTTATCTCTTCATAATATTCATCTGGATGTTTGCCCTGATATTCCTTGAATTTGCGAATCAGTTTTTTGTATTCGTCCGGCTGAATGTATGCCACTGGATTTTCGTTTGATACTGTGTCTTTGTAAATGTTTGCAAGGTTAACCATAGAAGTCTTCCTTAGCATATTGTATGAAGTCTTTTTTATAAGCTGATACATACTCTGAAACTCAGGATTATCAAAGTACTTGTCTACTTGACTCGTAAGAGTAAGATAATACATACTCTGATTATCTTTTGATACTGCAATCGCAATCATTACAGGATGCTTTCCCTTCGGATCGGGAGTATAGGTATCCTTGAATATAATTCCTCTTTTCTCTATTACGTCTCCCTTATCATAATTCATTAGTAAATCACCAACTCCCCTTCATCATCGACGTAGACGGACCATGTGTTACCCTTTTGTTCGTTTCCTATAGCAGATAGCTTATCAACATATTTACCGATATCAAGAGTTCCCTTCTCAAAAAGAAAATTATTACCGTTTATCGTGGCACTCTCCTGTTCGGGATCCTCAGCCGTGGCCTCAATAACTTCCAACAAAGCATCAGCGGTTTGTTCCTCTTCTTTTGTTAGCTTGTTCAACGCAGAGACGTACGCCATTAGCCTATTGACCCGCTGTTCTTCTAGTCTTGACAGCTTTTTGTCGACGGCATCTTCAGTCAAATTATTTACCAAACTTTTTAAAGCCTTATAGCGAGATTCTTGTAATGCCACTCCTCTACCCGATATAAGCTTAATATAGAACTCCATTAATCGATCTCTGCTATCCGACTCTTTCTCATACTCATTCATTGTACCATCTCCGTTTTTCTTTTCATTTGCCAACCTCAAAAATCTAAAAAGTAAAAATACTATTTTCCATCTTTTCGCGCCGCCAATATCTGCGCTTTCAATTCTTCAACTTCTTCGCGAAGTTTTGTTCTATCTGGTGCAGGCGAGTTTTTAATCGTTTCAAAAATCGCACGACCATTTCTGCCACTCAAAGCAGCCATATTGGGAATGTAATAGCCTTTTTTAACCATAATAATCACCTCTTTCATGGCGCTTTTCTCCTTTCTTAATAATATTTTATCATCAAGAAAGGCTCAACCCATGTCATCATGTGTTCCTCAAAAACAGATTTTGTCGTCTTTTACAGCGATATTCAGATCCTCACATAACTGTGCAATTGCAACATCTTCGCCTTCCATAAAAGAGAGATTGACATATTGAACCATAACGTCAAACGGAACAATATCTGCCAATTCACGGCTTGTTTTTCCAGAAGCAAAATACAGACATCTATACAATCGTCCCACGGTTTCAGCAAGATCTATGTCCTGTTTTTCTGTAGTCGTAACCAATCTCGAACCTATCTCCGGAAGAATAAAATCCATGCATTCCGACGGAAACTCAAATTGAAATCGTGAGTATATTGTATCAAAGGCTCTTTCACAAAAATCAGACCGAAGGTATTCATCCGAAAAGACTTTACTAACATAACCATGTTTTGCAGCATATCCAAATATTTTTCCTTGCGTCTTGCAAATCTTGTAATCGATCTTATCCATTTTACCGCTCCCTTATATCGCGTTCTTTTTTTCGTTCAGTCTTAATTATTTCATCCAAATAGCGTCCCTGGCCTCTGGTACTTCTTACTATTTCTTCAATTACGCGAACCGAATTTATTCTAAGATTGGTTGCATCCTGTCGAATCCTATTCAATTCATCCCCGTGCAGCCTTTTTTCTTCCATTATCTCGATTTTTGAACATGCGAGCTCACTTTTCAACACGTACTGAAGCCCATAATCAACTGATTGCAAACATTTCATAAACGTCTCATCTGTGATCGTGTACGATGAAAACCGTTCAAGAACATCAAGCATACGATCATCAGCTATCGGTCCAATAATTACGTCGTATCTATCAAGTTTTTTCTTCCACGTGCGTGCCACTTGTAAAGAACTGAACTGTTCATCAAGCTCTCGAGCTGCTAAAATAGCATACAGCCAGTCTTTTCCATCAAGTTTTAAAATTCGTTTCTCATCGATTTCTGTTAGTTTGAGTTTCATTTTGTATAGAATCGGGTTCCGATTTTCGCAAATCAAACTTTTTGCTTGTTTCTCACTCGATCCCATATAGAACCCTTTTCCAAAATCGCATTTTTTTCTGCTATCCGGCTTTATATCACCAACAATTCCACCTTTAGATCCGTGATACAAAATTATATCTTCCATTGTTATAATCCTCTCCCATTCTACTCTCTTATGGCTGTTTTATTTTTCCTTGCGTCTTGCATATCGTGTGATCAATCTTATCCATTTTCACGTTTTAGAAAATATCCAACCCTATTTCTTTATGCATTTGATCTTTTTCCAGCCCATAATACTCGCAAAGCATATCCGTTGATGCGGTTTCCTCCAGTGTATGATGAGCAGGATAATTAAGAATCAGTTTTTCAAACGGAACCTTGACAACGAGTTCCGTTCCTTTCACTCCGGTTTCATAAAATAACTGTTGATAAGTATACCCCACCCACCAGGCAACATCGGGGCTGAAGATCTCTCCGTCCCCTGAATAAGGCATTGTATTAGGGAACCCAATCTTTGGATATATAAATTCCAGGCATGTCTCTGCATCTTCTCTTTGACACGGGGAATATGCAACTTCCATATTGCGAACACGGAACGAGCTTGTCATATATCGATCAGAAAAGATCTTCATGTCGCACCCATCTAAAGCTGCTTTTCGATAAAACGCCGCTTGGGTTTTACATATATCTCGTTCCAACAGTATTTGTTGATATTCTTTAGCGTTCATGTAAATTCTGCAATTTCCTTTTACATATGTTTATGCTTCTATTAACGAAACCCGCATCCCGTAATAATCATAACACACGATGGCGGTTTTTGCATCTGTCTTTAAGACTTCCAACCACCTTTTACGGATATCCTTCTTCTTTTTGATGATTTTTAACTGTAATCAGATCCTTACACATGTGCAATCCCAGCCTTGTCGATATCCCTTGAAAAGATAATATCCCTGTTACTTTTCTTAATAGCTTCGATCAGATTTTGCTTCTTGGCATCAGTTATGCCGGGATACTGATTGATAATCTTCTGAAACGATTTATCTTTAAGTACACCCACGACATCACATCTTGCTGACATTTCCTTACAGATACGACCTTCTACATCCTTAAATTGCTTGCTTTTAACAGGCACGTTCGTGTTGTTTGTTGACCAGTATGCCGCTCCACAGTCAAACAGGGGAGCTGGCCCAATAAACTTGAGAGTATTGATGTCACGGATAAAGGCTATGTTGTTAAGGTGTCTGTCGCCATTCCTGGTGACGAAATCAACAAAGATAAGCCAGCGAAGATATTCCTCAGCGTCAGGAATATCGTAGAGTTCACACATACTCAAGATATGTTTGAATATACTTTCGTTGTTTTTATCTCTTGGCTTAACGTCGTAAATATACGACATAGGGACGAGTTCGGTATTTTCAGTAATGAAGTTCTTGGAAACGCTGCACATCTTCGTTCCCTCGATTCTTAGGTCGTACCCTGCCGATTTGATCTTTTTGAGTTTCTCGCAGAATACGGAAACAAGAACTTCGCTCAACGGCTCCTGCTTAGCTGCAAAGCTTCCTGCTTTTACAAGTAATGATGTCTTATCCGGATTCTGTATCCAGCGTTTTCTAAGTACACCGTTGGTCGTTAAATCGGGAGAAAAGTTGTTTATATTTTTCTTATCAACAAGCCAAGGTTCAAAAGCCATCTTGCCAATGTCTTGGCTGTATTCGTTGGTAAAGAAGTTTACATCCGCCCACGTCTCGTCACCGTGCTTCAACCAGTACTGGTCTGTAAGCGACGCATAATTAAGTTTTCCGGCTTCCGGATACCTCCATCGGTCTCCAAATTCGGAAACCATATCTTTGAGACCTTCTCGGTTATCCGGGATGCAACGTTTCTTAAGCCACGACTCAAACTGAGGGAACTGCCACCCCTCATGAAGACAAAGAGGCAGCAAATCAGCGTTCACGACTTTTTCCACAGCACATGGAAAACCGTTTTCATCCTTAAGAATCATTACCTTTTCATTCTTTAAATATAGTTCTGACATAACACGCCTTTCGCAATTATTGAAGAAGTGACGCCGCAATCATCGATGAAATATCGACATCCTCCATGCCGGCCTCCTCTTCTGCCTGCTTTTCTTCAAGTGGCTCACGCTGCTGCTCAGCAAACTTGTGGTCAGCATCTTTGATTTCCTTTAACTCCTCTTCCATTTTACTGACAATATCTTTCATGCTCTTAAAATTACGACCCTGGACGGCGGTGAAGATTATTCTCGTCTTGTCTTTCTCAAGATGTTTTCTGACAACATCCAAAATGCCATACATCTTGGCATCTGTTGTTTCTTCTCCCACAATAATGAATTGATCTCCATAAATCCTGTACACATTGGTTGATCCAAAATTCTCTGCAAGGAGTTCCGCTGTATTCTTAATGATGTTATCTCCGCTCTTATAACCATACTTTGCGTTGATTTTCTTCAATTCACAAATGGATACTCTTGCAAATGTCGAACTCTTAAGGTCAAATTCTTTAACATCACGGTTAAAGGCATTGTTATTCATGACACCGTACTTACGTTCTCTGTATGCCAGGTCAAGAACCGCAGCATATGTCTCACTATCAACAACAGTTGAAGCTTTATCAACTTCTGATACTTCCGTCTTATAGCCAAGAATTTCGTCATTTTTAGTCCGCACATCTTTTTCAAGTCGAGAAATGACTTCGTCCTTTTCTTCGTTCTCTTTTTCAAGAGAATCATTTTCTGCTTTAAGCTCTTCGATCTCAGCTTTAAGCCTTTGGACTTCTTTGGAATTTGATGTCTGAGCCGCAGAGCTTTTTTCAGATTTCAGCCTTTCAAGTTCAGACTTCATTTCGTTTTTCTCGTCCTGAAGGGTATTTGCAAGCCTTATCAAACCTGAAAAGTCTCCATCGTTAAACTTGGCCGTGTTTTTTACCTTTTCCGCCTCGGTCTGAGCTTTTTCTTCTTTCGCTACTTCTCTCATTTCCTCTGCATGGGCGTATTCTTCAACAACTCTTGGCAAAAGTTCTTCAAACAGACCGTCTTCTCCAAGGGCCTCTTTTAATCCCATATAGGGCAAGCGATATTTTACATGGTGTTCATCTTTTGGAAGCGAAAATTCAACAGAATTCAACATTCCATTGTAGCGTACTTCATCCACAGGAAAACTGCTGAACTTAAGAATCTCTGAGGCTATATTTAAGCATTTATTTACTGCCTGACGTCGTGCGTCATCTTTATCCCAGGAGTCGTATGATTCAAGGTAACCCTTGGGAAGCTTATCATAACTTTCTACAAATCTCTTAATAACCGAATCAATATACATTTTTGCATTCAGCCGAATTTTTCGGCACTCTCCTTTCATTTCATTTCTCTTCCATTAACCAAACGTAAAAAGCTTCTGTATTGCAGGCTTGAGTTCGGCGTATTCATTCAACATGGTCACATTGGCCCGAATAAGATCAAAGGCCTTCCTGTTATCTTCTCCCTTCGCAGCGTTGTCCAAGACATCGCTGTTTACCACATGGCTTACGACCGCAAGCATCTCTCTCCAGTGTTTAATAATCTCAACAAACCCTTCAATACCTTTCTTGGTATCTTCATCAACTCCCTGTGAAGGAAAATCGGTTTTAATGGACAGATTGACGCCATTAACGTTATCAAAAGCGTCCATATGTATTTCGTCTATGTAAATACCTGCTGTGCGAGGTCGAAGCTTCGCAACAAATTCCGTCTTACCATCTCGTTTCATAAATACCTTATTGCCGCATTCGTCTTCGTACTTGCAGACTCCTTTGGTGACGAATTCATTTTTTGTTAGCTCAAACATCACTTACTCCCTTTCTTGCTTTTAAAAGCTTTAAATGCAAACTTGAACGTCGAACCCATTTTGTCTTCACTAAGAACAAGAGCTGCGTCGAACTTCCCTTTGCTTCCGACAACACCCTTAATGGTTCCTGTACTGCCCCTTGAAAAGAAATTACTGACCTCTTTTTCTGTAAGCAGTTTCTTTTCTTTACCTACAAACAGTAAGAACTGGAATCCGCACTCGCACTTGTATTTAAGCCCTTCTTTGATGAGCTTACGGCTACAGTTCGGGCAAACATATTCGGACTCTCCGAAATCCGTCTCTTCCGCAAACTCAATCTTCTGCTCTGCGTAGTTATAAGCCAGTTTTGAAACCCACGACTTGTCGCCCTTCTTTATGGTCTTATAAATCTTCTCCCCACTCACAAGCTTTATAATATCGGAGTCATTAAGCATCGTGTCACAGATGGTCCTGTAAGCGCCCACTTTGCAACCCTGCTTATATTCAGAGCAATAGAATCCTTTCTTACCGGAAATGATATTCCCGCCACATTTAGGGCACTGGCAAAGAACTGCCGTGGAAACGCCTGAGCCTGCAAGTTGTTTCATTTCGGCATTTTTGATCGCGTCAACCAGTTTTCTGACGTCTTCACAAATAGAAACCTCAAACTCTTTAACGGTGAGTTTCCCCTGCCTGATATCTTCAAGAGCCATCTCCCACTGTCCGGTTACATCTACCTTGCAGATTGGCAGATCCTTGAGATTCTCATAAACAATCATGCCTTTTTCGGTAGATCTTAAATACGGAGTCTGCCCCTTTCTTTCACGGTAAACGTACTTACTGTGCTCTATAAGTTTTGTAATAATACCAGCCCTGGTTGCATCAGTTCCAATCTTAAGTCGTTTCCCAAGCTTCTTCAGGCTTGGATCGTCCAGGTACTTTGCGGGAGCAGTACAGAACTTTATAAGTTCGCCATCCGTCATATATTTGGGACATGTAGACGTCTTCTCGGCTTTTTCGAATCTCTCAACGGTAAGGTTTTCTCCCTCGCTTACAGCGGGAAGTTCAACGTCTGAATACTCCGAGCCAAACACCGCCGTATAGCCTTTATCAACGAGTGTCGTACCATTACTTCTGAACTTCTTTCCGTCAATATCTGTCACGACTACTGTCTTATCCTGTAACAGAGGCGGCAGAAAAATAGCGATAAATTGCTGACATACCATACGGTATATAATCTGTTGATCGTGACTTAACGACTCAAAGCTGGGCTTCTGTGTCGTAGGCACAAGGGCCGTATGCCCCTCGTCCTTAATCTTCTCGTCGTTAATCCATTTAGGTGTTCTCCTCGCCTTTTCTATGTTTTCTCTCGTAATCGTCTTGATAAAAGGCACAAGGGCCGGAACTGACGACGCCGATTTGATCATAGCGTCAAGATCTTCGTTGCTTGATATATACTCGCACGACGTTCTTGGGTATGACATATACCCTGCTTCATACAAGCTCTGTGCAATCTTCATTACACTTTCTGAGTCGTACCCGTATTGGGAAGCCTTTTCCTGAAGATCTGACATTCTGAAAAGCTTCCCTGCAAGGGTTTTCTTTCTTGTCTTCTGGACGCTTTCAACAATGGCATTATTCCCCAAGTCGTTAATGCACTCTTCTGCTTCTTCAACCGTGTCAAACCAGATCAACCCAGTATGAATGTCGTCTTTCTTATCATCTTCGTCGTCAGCGTCAGTATTACCTTCAGTCTTGGGTTCAAAGAGCTGACCTGAAAACCCGACGTCGTACGATGCTTTAACACCATAAACCGTCTTCGGTTTAAAATTCTTAATGTCTAATTCTCGACGACAGATAATAGCCTGCATAACAGTCTCACAACGGCCTACGCCGATTGGACCGTCACCGCCCATTTTTAACTTTGCTGCTCTCGATGCATTGATCCCGACCCTGTAATCGGAATGTTGCCGTGCATAGGCCGCTGCAAGAAGATTCGTAAGCATAGGATCATGATCGTCATCACGCAGATTCTTAAGCGCATTGACGACGTCCGGTTCGGTCTGGGCGTTTGTCCAGAAACGTTTTACTGGAAGCCTGTTTCTGAGAGCCATAAGGGGAATTCTTACAAGAAGTTCTCCTTCCTGATCGGGATCCCCCGCGTTTATAATAAAGTCATAGTTATTTGATTTAAGAGCATCGCCAAGAGCTTTGTATTTCTCTGCCGACGTCATATAATTTCCTTCTTTTTTCTCTGCAGGTATTTTATATTGCCAGCCGCCGTGTTCCTCGGGAAAAATGGGAAGGTTATCGAACGACCACGTTTTAAGCGATTCATCCAATTCTTCCGGCATTTTAAGTGCCAATATGTGACCTCTCAATGCAAGAAAATCTATCTCAAAATCAAATTCATTCTTATGTTTTTCATATACCTCCTTGATTTTTCTCTCAAGGCTGGGCTTTTCCGCAATTAAAAGTGCTTTTTGTTTCAAGTTAAGTGCCTCTCCGTTTTATAATTTCACTTCGTCGCGGACGAAATGTTCGGCCATCGACGCATAGTATTTACCACGCGTCTTTTCTACTTTCACAATATAGTGTTTGTCGAGATAGCAACCAACAGTCGTACCCTCCTTATCTGCGTACTGGAACGGACTATCCCATCCGTCACCAAAAATAGCACAATCTGCGCCATGGTCGTTTTCGGTGTCCCGCTGATGGAAAAGCGGACAAATATTGCATTTCATGTTTTTTCACCTCTCAAACGGCTTTCTTCGCACCCTCTGCCATATGATAATTTCTTATAGAGTTCAAAATTCCGTCAGTGCAGAGACCGTCGTCGTGAAGGACATCAAAGATTTTATCTTCAGAGAAGCCCGAATGGTAAACTCTGGGATATAACATGGCGTCGTAAATATCTACGGAATGAACAAGCTTAATCATAATCTCTGTATCTCTTGTGATATTTACGCCTACTTCTTCAAGCTTGGGCTTATCGTAGCCGTGATGATAAAGGATCGGAATACACAGGCTATCGTCGTCTTCTAACTCTTTTACGAGCTTATAGCTGTAATAAGAATGAAGGTCGATAACACTTCTTTCCGTAGCCGTGAGCTTACCATTCTTGCTCAAGATCCTGGAAGGGATATATATCTTACCGACGTCATGTAAATATCCAATTTTGAATGCGAGATTTGAATCGACTCCGATCATCGTGGCAACAGCAGAACACCCCTTGGCTACTCTCTGACTGTGCTCAAGAGTCGTCTTGGTAAGCTGTCCTAAAATTGGAGAGAACTTGTTAATCATATTTTTCATAGAGAACAAAACCCTTCCTTTCTCATTTATCTGCTTATATTATGCAAAAACCCTTTATTTTTTTGTCTCTCTACGGTGTGTAAAAATCACAAATTCACAAATAATAGTATTAAAGACATATGCTGACTTTTTAAACTTTCGTCATGCATTTGCATCTCCTTTCACGACCATATTTTTTTGGCCAAAAAGATTTTTCGCATATTTATTTGTAATGGATAAAATAAAAGGAGGATACAAAAATGAAAACTTTGAAAAAGCGTCCCGGCGACGACTCGATACAGGGCATTGTACTAAGGAATCTTAACGTGAAGTCAATAGATGACATTACAGAATGGTTTAAGAAATATCTTTGTCACGGATACAGGATCGACAAGTTAAAAGAAGTCGTAGATAAGATATTGGAGCACAAAAATGAGCTTATAACAATTGTGGGTGATTATGACGTTGACGGCATATCCTCCACATCTATACTCGCCCTCGGACTGAAATGGGCCGGGTGTACGAAGATCAAGTTCAGAATCCCGAAGAGATTCTCGGAAGGATTCGGCATTTCCAGTACCATCATTGACGAGATCCACGAAGGGCTTGTTATTACCTGTGATAACGGTATTGCCCAGATTGAAGCAATAAGACGTGCTAAAGATAAAGGCCTGGAGGTAATCATAATTGACCACCACGAGCCTGTCGCGAGCGGCGAACTACCCCCTGCGGATCTGATTATCGATCCAATGGCAATCCCCGGTTCGGCCGACTTTAACGGATATTGTGGAGCAGGTCTTTGTTTCAAGGTTGTATCAGAACTACTAAATTACGACAAAATTAAATGTCAGAAGCTTCTTGCACTGGCTGCTATCGCAACAATCGCAGATGTTATGCAGCTTCGCGAGGAAAACTATGTCATAGTACGTTACGGGCTTAAGGTTATTGAACAACGTCAAATGCTTTCAGTAGGATTGAATGCGCTGTTTAACGAGCTCAAAATGCCCCCGACTATATTGGCATCGTCTATAGCGTTTAAGATAGCACCTTGCCTTAATGCTTGTTCACGTATGCAGGATGATGGAGCGAAATATGCCGTTTATCTCATGACCTACAACGGCCCTTATGAAAATATTTTGGGGCTTGCCAGACAGATTATCGACTTAAATATCCGTCGTAAGAACAATCAGACGTTTGGTTACAACGAGGCTTGCGAGATATTGCGTAAGGAGAATTATCCGGACAGCATCCCCATCGTCGTGAATGTCCCCGGCATTCCTGAAGGTGTTGTTGGTCCCGTGGCAAGCAATTTGGTTGAAAAATTCAATGTTCCTGCCATAGTCGTTACGACGACTGAAAAAGGAATCCTTAAAGGATCAGCTCGTTCATGCGGTAATTATCACATGAAGAACAAACTGGATCTTGAACAGGAATACCTTTTGAGTTATGGTGGGCATTCCGGTGCCGGCGGTCTTTCACTCCTCCCTTGCAACTTTGAGGATTTTAAAAAAGACGTCATTGCAAATGCAACTGATTTCGTCCCCGAAGACAAGGATACCGTGTATTATGATGCAGAAATTGAAGCATCTGATATTCCGTATGCCACCGAGGAATTGTCACAATATGAGCCGTTTGGATGTGGTAATGAAGCACCGATATTTAAAATCAATAACTTTGCTGTAATTCCCGACAATGGCGAATATAAGCGCCTCATCGGTCCTGACGCGAACATTGTAAAACTTAAAGGTGATGGAATGTCCGCTATAGGCTTTGACATGGCAGACCTAATGTCATCTGTTGAAAAGCCGGAACATCTAGACTTACTCGGTACACTTACAAAGAACTACTGCCAGGACATAAGCGGAAAAGTGTGGGTAACGCCGCAGGTTGAATTTTTTAATTTCAGAGTTCTTCACGAGAAGCCCAAGAACGCTTTACAAGCAGCGTTTTTCAAAAAGTGATCACGAAAAAATACCTCTTCGATTCATACATCGTCGAGGTATTTTTTATTTACGGGTCTTTTGATCATTTAATATTGAGAAATCGCAAAATTCAGATACGTCGTAAACTTGACACCTGAATTTCTGATGATCTCATTGCAATAATCAATGTTATCATCAGAAATCCGGAAAGCAATCCTGCAGTCTTTCGTTGCAAATCTTCTGTCACAAACGTCGTACAATGAATCTGCATAAGCTTCCTTTTCTTCCGGTGTGTACGCATTGTACTTCTCTTTTTCACTTGAAAGTACGGCGTTTATGAATCCCTCTATTGTCTGCTCGTTTCTTGAAGCCTGTATTTTGGTTTTTTTGTACAATTCGCGTGTAAGGTACACACACTTTGTTGCCGACATTCCGTCGTTACTGTCTGTTTTTTTTCTTGTAGTAGCTGATGATTTTGCTTCTTTTTCTTTAACAGGCGTCGTTTTGACTTCTTTTATAACCGAAGGCTTTTCTTCGGCGACTTCAGCTGAAGATTTCTTTCTGGTAGCAGGTTCAGTGGGAAGCGTAATCTTCTGATCTTCTTCAACAACGTTCTCTTCCACTGCCCTATCCGAGGAAACCTGTGCTATTGTTTCCTTGGTCTGCGCCATTACTTCTCTGTTCTTCGCCATCATGCGTTCCTTAAAACTACTTCCCATTCATTACACCGCCTTTCCCGCTTCAACCGCTTCAATACGTCGCAATAATTCATCTACAAATTCTTGATACTGCTTCGCAAGCTTAAAATACGCTGCATTGCTTTTTCTTGTGTGTTTTTCATATTCTGTGAAAGCCATGTTCTCTTCTTTACACTGATCCATAACGCCACATATTCCTAACTGTGTAGGGAACATTGAAGCTCCATAAACCTTTTCCAGCTCTTCGAAGCAACTCTGACGCCATTCGGATTCATTTGACTTTTTGAAAGTGTTCACAAGAATACCCAGTGGCTTAACCTTAAAGTTTACATATGTCTTCTTCCCTCTTTCAAGGTCTGCGCACATCATTTCAACACCTTCATAGGCGAATTTTGTAAGTGTGGCTACGGTTATAAGATAATCTGCAGCGACCAGAGCCATATTCATGAGCTGACCACCGCCCGGGCCGACATCAATAAGTATGAAGTCGTAATCAAATCCAAGGTTCTCAACCATGACTTCGATGGCCTCTCTTAACGCATATGTGCCTTCTGCCAACGTGAAATGATCCGCCGTCATCTGTGAAGCACCCGGGATCAAATCAAGATTATTCCTGACATGTACAATCGTTTCGTTAAAATCCACCAGGCCGTTGATGGCTGTGTAAATATTCTTTTTCGTATTAACGTCCACTCCTGCTCCGGAAGTGAGATTCCGCTGAGCGTCAGCATCAATGAGAAGTACTTTATAGCCTCTGGTAGATAAAATATAACCTGTTTCGAACACAGCAGATGTTTTTCCGACACCGCCTTTTTGATTTCCAATAAATAATGTCCTAGTTTTCTTTTCCATAAGTGTATTAATCTCCTTACTATTTTGATTGATAATAAAGATAGTATTATGTGTCCATAATGCACTTTACATCATATTTATATAAATTGCAATACCTTAATCACTAATATTTCTATGAACTCTATTATATGCTTTATTATCTATCCTATATATCTAACTATTATATATTATACAAACTATAAATTATATATTTTATATCATAATATAATTTCTATAAATAGTAATAAGGTCTATATTTTCATAATATCTATAATAGGTATTTTAGTTAAGACAGTTTATAATAGAAATGCAGATAATATTGGCTATCAAAGTAAGAATATATACATTATCAATAAAGATTGTAATATAAGTGCTAATCGTCAACCCGCAATAAAAAATATAATTTCTATAAAGGATATAAATTATAGCACGCTTATAAAAGATATAAAGATTATCAAGCATATCACATCTGCGGAATATATCAGAGCTATCAAGCATATCATTTATACAGAATATATTCACTCTTATCAAGTTCCAGAAAAAAAACAAAAAACAATAACGTAAAATCAAAAAAAGAGTTCCTTAGTATCAAATTATATAGAGAGGGCTTAAAGCCCAAATACAAATTGCGAAAGGAATAATGCAATGTCAAGAAAACCCATTACTTTTGTATGTCTGTTGACAGCAATGACTTTGATGTTCACCGGATGTTCAATGGTTCCAAAGAAAGAAGTTGTTGAAGACACACGACCTTTGGAAGAGAGATACATCGACGACCTGGAAGACGGAAAATATTACATTCGTCATACAGATTACACCTGCGAACAGCCTTACTTCGGAACCGGTACATTTTCACAAGGTTCTATATCCAGCAATGCATCAAGAGAAAGAATCCTCTGGTATAAATACGACTTCCAGAACATCCCTACGATGTATAAAGATGATTCACTCATCATGTACACGACCAAAGTACTCAACGAATCAGTGTACTTTGAACGTTTTGTCGATCTTGGATACACTATCGGATTATGCGGATTAAGCTACATGCCATCCGGAAGAGTATGTGTAGGTACAAAGAAAAATACGATAAAAACATACCCCGGCGGAGACACAGATGAATTTCTATATTTCAATAACGACACCGTTATAATTGAAACTTTGGGTGGCGTGAAATTACGAAAAGAAAATACAGACAAATATCTAACAGAGTATGGGACAATTAAAGGTCTGGAATACGCTCAGCAATATGCTGCAGAAGTATACGAAGGATCCATTCGCCATGAAATGACATTCGTCTCGGACATCAGAGTTCTTGCGTCATCAGAAGTAATACATACATTAAGCTATGAATTTGAAAGCGGTAAACTTATAAGAATCACCCTCCCTAAAGGACTCAAGAGTGGGTATTACCTTTTGAACGGTGTGGGGGTATTCAGATATGTAAATGATACGACTTATGACGAGACCATGGACATGAATGAGCCGAACGATGACGATGAAACGAAGGAAGATCCTATCGTTGATTATGTCACGGGTTTTGAAGAAGTAATAGAAGCTGAAACGGGAACCACCCCACATGAAGACGAATACGAAGTACACGGAGGAGGAGAGGACGTAGCAGCACAAAGGCTTGAAGATATAATCGCAGAAGTTGAGCGCTCAAGAGCCCATGCAAGTATTGAGGAACCCGGAATAAAAACAGCGTTTGTAAAGGTATCCAAAAAGGACGGCGCAAAGTCAGATGTATCAGGAATAACCATCCTTATGCAGCTTCCCGGAGACAGAGGTTTCTACGAGCTTGACAAAGACAGTTCAGGCATTTTCTATTACCAGTTTCTTGCCAAGCAAGCAGGTTCAGTACAATTCACGGCATATGGTCTTGCAGAAGATGACATTATAGAAGCCTATCTTGAAGATTAAGGAGAGAAAATGGAAGAGAAATATAATATTCAACAGGTAAGGATCACAAGTTACGATGCATTGACAAAAGTAGAAAGTGAGTATTGCACAGACAGATACAACTCTGAAGAATTCATTGCTTATGCAAAAAATACATCATACGAAGACATTGCCCGAAACGTTAAACCTGACAAATTCGTTATCAACGGTGATATCCCAGATAAAGAAAGCCAGTGGGTACACCCACTTGTACTGACACACACAAAACACAGAGCATCAATCGGAATCAAGAACGTTGGTCGTAAAGCCATCGACTTTATTAACGAGATGCCTAATGCCGAGGTTATCGATATTCTTTCCGTGAAAGCGGTAGTTATCGGAGAGGAAATAGAACTTACAATTCTCGCTCGTCCATACGACGGCAAATTCAACTTCGTCGGGTTCTTTGAGTTTATCGGAGAAAAGATAACCCGTGATCCAGAGGAAGAAAAGAAGATCATCGTCCATGGAAGACTCATTGTTCCGGATGAAATTAAGAATTTCAAGTACGATGAAAAGTTCTTAAAAGAGCACGAAAAGAGATTAAAAACTCAGAAAGAAATAATGGAGAACTGTTCGGAAGAGACCCCGTTTCTCAATCAGCTGGATAGTTATGAAAGAGAAGTACTTCCGCATCCAAAAGACAGCATTCCTCTTATCTACGACCTTGAAGGCTACAATAGACAGTTGGAAATTTACGGTGACTATGACGAATTCGAATCTGTCTTCAACTCAATCATGAGAGAGGTAAACGGTACAGGAAAGTATGATTACTTCAATGTGCTTCACAAAGGTATCAGGGAAGCTAAAGCCGCAACGGATGAATATATGGCACAAATGGAAAAAAAGTTAATCACAAATTTTGTTGACACCAAAATACTTCGGCCTGAAAACCTCTCCGTTATGCTCAAAAAGTTGAGACGTTCATTGTTCCAGTTATACATCGTACAGGACTTGATCGACGATCCTCAGATCACAGATATCAAAATATGCGATCCCCATGATATAAGCGTCAGAGTAAAGGGTGGAAGATACTCAACGAACGTAAGTTTTATTAACGACGCAGACTATGACCGCTTCTGCACTTACCTCTACGAAAGAAATCACTTGGATCCGAGATTACCGAAACAAATATTCACCTACAATTACGATGAGGATTTCATTCTCCGTTTCACAATCTATCCGAGATACATATCAGCGAACGGATATCCTCTGATCCATATCAGAAAAATTTCAAGACACAAATTGTTAAAAAAAGAACTGATCGAAAAAGGCTTCTTTCCTGAAAAGGTAGCCGACTGGATTATCGACTGTGCAAGAAAAGAGGGCGGAATTGACTGGGTCGGCAGACCCGGTTCCGGAAAGACAGTCGGTCTCAACTGGATGATAGAAGACGGCTACGAACAAAGTGCCGAAGTACTTGCAATACAGCAAGTTAACGAATTGTTCACTTACCACAAGGGTTACATGTTCCAGAACGTTGTTGAATACAGCAACCAGGATCAGCAGGCAGTTGACCTCGAAGACCTTGGCCAAATGGCTCTTGTTGCAGGAGCGAATGTGTTTGTGATCGGTGAAACAAAAGGCCCTGAGGTTTGTGCAGCTCTAACGCTTGGACTATCCGGATGCCGTGTAAGCTCGACACTTCATACTTACTCTGCTTCCGAAGGTTGGTCAAAAATAGCGAACCTCGCCATGAAGGGTAATTACTCCGAATATGACATTGCAATGGAAGACGCGGTGAAGTGTTTCAAGACAATGATTTATTGTGAAAACTTCAAGGTAAAACAGATTGTACAGGCAACAGGATACGACAGAACTACACACAAAGTATCCTACAAGTGCATTTACCGTTATGAAGAGCAGGAGGGTGCTTGATGCATTGACATGAAGTATTTGCACCGATGACATTTCGACAGAAAGGAGCCTGATTGGCAGGCAGGGCGTTAGCGTAATACTAACGCCCGGGAATTATATATGAAAATATCATTTGTATGCGGACGTGTTGATAAAAAAGGCAAGCACAACGACCGGAACTTTGACACGACAAAAGCTTCGCATATTGACGACGAAAGAACAAAAGACAACCTCTATTACTTGTATACCGGTGAGGTTTTAACGCACGAAGAAAAAGGGGATCTGAAGCTTGAGCAGATAGAAAAGAATTTCTATGCTGAGCATTTTACAGATCATTTAAAGTGGCAAAGACAACGCAATGCCAAAAATAACCATTACGCCCGTAACAAAAGCGTAGCTGAATATATGAGCAGCAGAAACTCTCAGCCTGAAGATATGATAATCGAAATCGGCAACTGTGAAACAGGTTCTGTTACTCCCGAAGAGCTCTGGGCCTGCGCCATGGAATATAAGGACGCCTTTGAAAAACACTTCGGAGATTATTGTAAGATAATAGACATGTCCTTACATTGCGATGAAAACCAAAATCATTTTATTGATTATGGTGAAGTAACTGCTCACGTCCATGTAAGAAGATCGTGGATCGATTACGATGATGGCGGAAACGAATGTGTCTGTCAGGAAAGATCTCTTAAAAGAATGGGAATCAGCCTTCCCGATGAAGAAATGCCGATCGGTCGTCATAATAACCGAAAAATGGTATTTACTGACATCGAACGAAACATGTTCTCTGACATCTGCATCGCTCATGGAATGGAAATAGAAAAAACAGAAAGAACAAAGGGCGACAAGAAGAAACACCTTGAAATACTTGACTACAAGACAAAGAAGCGAAAAGAAGAAGTCAACAGCCTTGAGGCAAAAGTTCACGAGCTTTCCAAAAAGCTTGCGGATTACGAGGAAAAAGAAGGACAGTACAAGGAATTCGAGGACAGCCTTAAAGGCCTTGACGAGCTCGAAAAAACTCTGGAGAACATCTTGAAAGCGGATCCTTATTTCCAGGGCTTATATAACAAGACCATCGATGAATCAAAGTCCAAAAGTCGTGCAGAATACTTTAAGCTTCTGGTTCAGATCTACACAAAGGAAAGTGAAATATTTGCTCATTATCACACAAAAAATCAGGAACTGCAGATAAAGGAAGAAGTTGAGGCCCGGATGAAAGCGGTCGAAAAAATCCTGAACAAACACGGACAGGAAAGGCTTCTTGAAGAAATCTGGAAGGAACAGGAAACTCGTCGCAAAGAGATCAAGCAGCGTTACAAAGGCAGAAAGGATGGCAGCTCCGTTGAAGAGGAAAATCGTATATCTAAATCTTAATATAGACAATCCCGAACATCGTTGGTTTTATGAGTATTGCGGAATGCTCGGACGCGGAAAGATATCGTTCCTCGTCAATGCAGCTAAGAATGCAGCAGGCGTTTTGTTGAATGAACCCAAACCGATATTGTCAACAAGCCCCTCACACTCAGGGGCTTCGGTATTAAAAACACCCGTTGAACAATTCCCCGAAGCAAACGCAGCGAAAGAGGACAGTAACATTCCAAATGATGTTCAACCCAATAGTAGTACTTCCAGACTTTCAATGTTCGATGAAGATCAACGGCAGTCGATTCTTGAAAACGGTATTGATATCATTTCGATGTCGGAGGACCGCTTCAATGAATTCAAAGACCTTGTAATTGAAATGGGAATGTCAGTATCCAAGGCATTCATTAACTCATCAACCATTATTTAAACAAGAAAGGCAATAAAATGTTAAGATTAGTATCAATCGATGCCGGTAAATCCGACACAAAAGCTCGCATGAGAAAACCCGACGGATCCGATAAGTCAATCGTCTTTTCGACACGCATGGATCCGACTACAAACGATGTAGCAGCTCCCGGAAGCTTCATAACCGAATATGCAAATGAGACGTTCATCGTAGGACGGCAGGCTTCTACAGGTTCGGCCATTTCTTCAAAAGCAGAGAAGATCCATCGTATCACCACCTACACAGCTCTTCACCAGCTTGTTGACAACAACGACGACGTCAGGATCGTTATTGGATGTCCCATCGCTATCTGCGAAAACAAGGTGAAGAAGGATGAATACCTTAAGTTCATTTTCCCGGAAAACAACATTATCGTTACCGTAAACGGAATCACGAAGCGCTTCTTTGTCCGTAAGGCCATTGTGGCACCCGAAGGTTCAGGGGTTCTGTACATCGATGACAGCTTGCTTAAGGGAATGGTAGGGATCATCGACATTGGTGGGCTCAACATCAACTGTTGCGTTTATGACAGAGGCGCAGCAGTAATCTCAACACTGTTCACAGACAACCTGGGCAGTAACGTTTTTAAGGAGGGGCTTCGCAAAGAGCTCTTCAAGGTTTACGGAGAAGATATTCCTCATTACCTTATGGACGACATCATCGAGAAAGGTTTTCTTCCGGACAATACTTCAAAAAGCGGTCGTGCCGAAGGCAGCGAAAAGCTTATTAAGGAATACAAGATAGCCCATGTAAAGGCTATAAAGCATAACTGTGAACAGCACGGTTGGGATTTAAAGCATATGCCTCTTGCTTTTGTCGGAGGAGCGAGTGCTTTGTTCCACGACGAGATCTGTGAGCTGTTACCTGCTGCAAAGACTTACGACGATCCTGCAATGCTTAACGCAAAGGGCTTCTTACGAATGATCGCCGATTAAACCTCCTTTCTTTGCTATAGCAAATGCTTAAGCATAGTCTTAAGCATTTGCTATAGCATTTGCTTAAGCAATTGCTTATGTATATGCTTAAGCATGATCCATAGCATTCCTCCACTTAACAGCTCCAATTCGAAGCCTATTTTTTTCAAAATATAGCCATATCATATATATGGTTTGGCGATATTTTAGCCAAAAATATAATGCGTTTATTATATGGCTAAAAAGAGCCAATATAATATACCCCGCAAGAATCATATTGCTTAGAGTCGTGATTTGCGATTCTGACGCTTCTATACCCACGACTGGGTAGATGTCTATCTTTTCGTCTGCAGGGACGACTCTCTTAAGGCGTTCCCCTACCGCTCACGACTACCACATAATATTAACCTCACGACGTGCGATCTCTCCCCCACGACGCTATTCGGCTTCATAACAAAACGACGTGCGATCTCTTCCCCACGACGCTATTCGGCTTCATTACCTCACGACGTACGTTTACGAACCAACGACCTTTCTCCTTTGTTCCGAACCTTTCGTCATGCAGTCTCAAGCCCATGACTGTTATTAAAATATTGAGTCGTGAGTTCAAAACCAAGTGGTTTGTTTAACAATCCTTTCGTTGTAAGCGCTTTTCTCTATCAACATAAAGTCGTATATGTAGATCCCGACGCTTCGAAGTGTATACCCTGAACGTATTTCTGTGTTTTTATTAAAAGCTGGGATTCTTTAAAGGCGATGACCACCCGCCGCTGGGTGCAATCTATTTGCGTAACGTCGTAAGGTACCTGCCTACACGACTATAAGCATATCTGTAAAGCGGGCGTTTCCCCTCACGACGTATGTTTTGTTCATTAACTGATATCTCCCATCACGACTATAGACATATCTGTCCTCAGGCATCCTTCCACGACTCTAATCTGCCCTATTAACTGGCGTTCCCCCACGACTATATACATAAACTGATCTCCCCTCACGACTGCAAACATATCCATTCACAACCTCTGTTTTTCGTGGCCGCATCATCTGCATATGCCAATAGTTTTTCCCTCACGACCATAATCATCTTTGTAGCATCAAGTCGTAAGATTGTTACCTCACGCCTTTTGCAACATCACATCGTCGTGCGATCTCTATCCCACGACCATATCTGTTTTCGCAGAATACGGTCGTAAGATACCTTTTTCACGACTGTGCGTCGTAAGTGCAATACCCTTATATTTGCATGACGAACAGTCATGCAAAGGCCCTCCTGGAAAGGACAGGGAACGAACGGATGGGAGAGGACACGACCTCAGGCAAAGCCAATAAACGACCACGCGTAGAAGCGTCGTGCGGTCGACACATCAATCCGCCATGCAAGCTGCGCCATTTAAAAGCCTTCAGTCGTGCGAGCTCTATAGTTTCATACAGTCCCGCCGGAGCGGTGCGGCTCGGAGTTCCTCGCAAAAGGATTGTCTATACTATGCACATATTTGTTGTCTATATATTGCACAATAAACAAATGACCAAATACAGTATTCTGCCATCCCTTATGGCGTCGTAAAAGTTGTGCAATTGCCCATAACACATCGTAAAAATGCCAAGCGTCGTAAGAATACCAGTATTCCGACACGACTCATTGTCGTGAAATATATGGCTCATCCTAACGTCGCAAGCGATTCCGGTCGTGGCATAACTACCAAAAGTCGTCAGGAACATAATACCTATAGTCGTGACTGGAATAACCTTCCAATACACTTCATCCTGAACCATCAGGGCGTTACCACCTCACGACTCTCTGTATAATTAAGCATATAGTCGTATAGAGCAAAGCAATACATCACCAGATGCAAACGACTGCCAAAAGCTTAAAGAGATTGGCTATATATTGCCACGTAACGATTGCTATATAGTGCCAAACACATAAACATCGCATGTAAGGCGTTCACACATTTGGTATTCGCATACATGTCGTAATAACAATGGCTGTGTCAAAACCGTTCGTAATCGATGTACTCTCTAAAGTTATTGCCCCTATATAGATATAATATGACACCAGCCATATGCATAGGCTCATCTCGATACACTTGTCACCCTCTGCACGTTGTCATTCACCGGGGCTTTACTCGCGCCGTGTATTCCGACACCATATATTCCTGCCCACCGAAAGACGATGCTGAGTGGTTGCGCAGGATCCTCCACCACGACTCTCTGAAACTTCCTCGCTTACTTAACCTGCGAATGATCGTACGGAATGTTGTTGCCTGGAGGTTTATCCCCCTAACGACCTTTAGTCGCTTCTACAGCAAAATTAATGGAACGACTTATGGTCGTAAAAAAGGGAGCGAAATAAACGACTTATGGCCGTGAAAAAGAAACCTGAGGGAGAACATGGGAGAGCCTGGAAGAATCCGGAAGTCGTGAGAAGAGAGACCAGCAGTCGTTAATATATCCAGACACGACCGAATGTCGTGGGCGACAGCTTGAGAGAAGAGATGAGCACTGAAACTATAGGAAAAAAATCACAAAAAGAAGAGCACCTGATTCTACAGATGCTCTCTGAAGGTAATGTATCTTATGGGGTTTCTTATAATTCTGGTAGCGTAAAATACTTAAAGCAAAGCGTCATCGTGATCTGATGAATCGCCACGGAGTTTGCTGAGCTCATCCAACATTCTCTGCTGGTCATCATATTCTTTGAGTCGTTCGTCAGAAATTGTCACAACATCAGAGTTGTGAGGATCGGGTTCACTGATATTTTCACTTACGACATCCGGCTTTGCAATAGGACCGGCGGAACCATCAAAATTCCAATAGAACGGAGACCTTTTATATTCTTCAAGATCCCGCATTCTGTCCTCATCCGTAATTTTCTCGTCACTCAGGAGCTTCTCGTAATGTTCCTTAAAATCCCTACAACCGAAATAGTACATCCTATTCATGTAGGCATTCTGAAGCCCCCCGCAAGCTATAAGGTGAAAGAGAATCAACAGGATGACATTTGCAACAAAGAAAAGAATTTCGATGCCACAAAACGGGAAAAACCGATAATTAAACGGATTATTTCCTAGCGTAGCAAAGAAAAGAATAAACGGGAGTACCATAAGTATTCCCATACCCACATACGTTATTACAAAGCGCGGTAAAAAGCCAAGAAATAAGAATCTGTCAAACCTTTTCTTTCCCTTGTACATTTTCTTAACCGCTTTTGATTCCTGAAGCAGCACATCATCATATGATTGGATCTGCCATATACCGGTTCGTGCAGAACCTGTATTTAATCTCATAAGTCCTCCTCATCATCGGTTCTTGGAATATCAACGCCCAGACTTCTGCGAATCATTTCCTTTTCTATGTGCAGCATCTGTCCCGGGGTGTATTCTCGCTGGCTGTATCTGCTCAAATATTTATCGACGGAACTATTTTTTGTTTTAATCTTTTTTTCAGCTGCTACCGGTTCTTCATAGTTCTCCCTTATAGCCCTAAGTAGAAATCCGGTAAGATTTTTTTTCTTGCTGAACTGTGAAATATGATAAGCTTTTCTGACTTTCTCCAGATCCCAATCTGCCGCAATAGCAATAGTCTTAAGATCAGCAAAAGAAAGCGGCTCCTTTATGAGCTCCGACAGCTTATCAAGCATTTCCATGTGGCCGTTATTGACTTTATCTTCAACAGTTTCGACAACATTCGGTTTATCAGACTGAACAATCTGGCTGTTCCCGATATACTTGTTGTCAGCGGTTTTATCCCATCGGACGAGGAATTCTACAGCAGAAACCTTGCCTCCGATTCCGCTTTTGATCGGCCTGAATCTGAAATGCATGTCAGTTTTATGGATATTCTCGCATTTTTTCAGGTATTCGTCAATATTTTCCTCTTCATAATTGTTGTTATCGAAGCCGTTTACTTCTTTAAACACCTTATCCAGGACATAGCGTCGTATATCGGTATACTTCGTGTACTTCTTGATGCTATCCGGTAAGAATTGCTCAGCCTGGGAAAACTGTTCGTTTTGCAATGATTTAACAACAGTTGTGGCTTCACTGTTTTTGGATCCGATATCAACGCTCAGGACTCCTGTAAGGAACTTAAACTCACTCAGATCAAAAGAAAAAGTATATTCTGTGAGGATCGGATATCCACGACGTTTGTCTTTATCTATAGCAAGGCACAGCCTGCTTCTCAGGATCTGATACAGCGAGAACGAATACAGAGTCTTAAACTTAAAAACAATGCTTTTATCCAGCTCTGTATAGTTCGATGTCAAGTTTATGATCTTCTCTTTCATGTCCGGATTCCACTTGATATATGTTGTTCCGGTTCTGCTGTCATAGGTTGTCCCCATAACAAGGTTCGTGAATCCGATTATGTCTTTGTCTTTGTATATGATTTTCCAAGACTCAGCGAAATTTGGAGTGTTCATGAGCTTATCAATCTGCTCATAATAGCTTCCGCTGTTATTGCCCAGAATTTTTCTAAGCTCCGTGTTCTTGAAAGACGAAATATATCCTTCACCGAAATAAGTCCCCGTCTTTGCAAGTATATCCTTAAAGTAAACTTCCTCCAGTGTGCCTGAAAGAACTCCCGGCTCAATATACCTTGTATTAGCCAAAGCCACAAGTAAAATTTTCTCCGAAAGCAAAGTTACCTTACCGATACGGTTAATCAAGGAGTTCGACTTCTTGATGATGTTACCGAATGAACGTTTGCGATCTTCGCTAAAGACTTCCAGCTGGCCGTTTTCGTCTTCCGAAAAAGTGCTGTCTTTCGCGTCCAGAACTTCGATCTGCTCTATTGTTTCCTTCTTTTTTCGTCCCATGTAAACTCCGTTTATTCCATTTCTTTGCTACGTGGAGTAAAATTTTACTCCATTTCTTCCACTTCTTCGACAATATAATAACAAAACGAAAAAAGAAATGCAACAGGCGGAGCATAAAAATACTCCATTTCTTCCACTTCTTTTTTAAAAGTTGCGACATAAGCGGTTCCCACCCTCACGACCTCATACACATAAAACAATTATACTCACGACTCCCTTCTTAATCTGAACGTCGTCATTCACGACTAAAAAAAGGAGAGGAGAGATCATGGCTCCTGATCCGACACAAAAGTGTAGTAATTGGCAGAGGCTTAGGCCAAAAACTACACTTTTGATTTATCAGTGACCTCAGTGACCATTTATTACACTTTCCTTTCGGTCAATCCTTTGGTTTTCCCACCCACGACCATATATAGCTTCTCCTTACGCCGTCATTTCACCTTGCGACATCCGGAAGTGAATATAAGATCATGCAGTTCACGACTCAAGTTCTCGATAAAAACAACCGGTCGTGAGCAATGTATTTCTCGTTTGAAGGTCGGATTTTCACGACACAAGTCAGGAGCTCGGAAAACAGATCTCTCTGTATGAACAAGGAGAATAAGGAGAAAAAATATACTCCATTCTTTCCACTTCTTCATATAGAAGTGGCTAAAATATGGTGTTTCAATGCCTTATTACATGACCGGTTGAGTCGATTTTTTAAACTCCATTTCTTCCACTTCTTTTCCGGATGGCTCCAATTTGCCTGCATCTGCATCGATAATTCCAGGATATTTTTGTTGCTCAGAAGCGGAAAAGGAGAGAAAAAACACTCCATTCTTTCCACTTCTTCATATAGAAACGGCGTGAGGATTTAGCTCAAAGCCCTGTGCTATCAGGTTCGAACAAGAATCAAAGACTTTTGTTTTATCTCCGGATCTTCCATTTCTTTGATCAGTCCGAACTCCATTTCTTCCACTTCTTTATATGATCATGGCTAAGAAGAGATGCCGCAAAGCCTTATTTCTCAAGGCTTTGAAAACAATCTGATGGTATAGATTATCGAACTCCATTCTTTCCACTTCTTCATATAGAAATGGCTTAATATAATGGACTACCCCTGTTGAACTATCTGTATTCAGAGGATGACTTGGAGTGATCTTAACTCCATTTCTTCCACTTCTTTATATGATTATGGCTAACGAGATATGCCGCAAAGCCTTATATTTCAAGGCTTCGAAAACAATCTGATGGTATAGATTATCGAACTCCATTCTTTCCACTTCTTCATATAGAAATGGCTAAACGCAATGGACTACCCCTGTTGAATTATCTGTGTCCAGAGGGTGTTTTGGAGTGATTTTTAACTCCATTTCTTCCACTTCTTTAAATAAACCTATTCCGCAATGATCAGTCGAAACGTCGTAAAAGTCAGATAAAAGGATGGCTTTAAATACTTTTTCTCGCTGGGTGGAGTAGAAGAGAAGGCAATGACAAAAGATCTGGTCGTGAGGGAAAACTCCATTCTTTCCACTTCTTTATATAGACATGGCTAAAGAAAAATGTCAAAAGCCGTGTATTATCTGCCTTTGAATATGATTTTATTACGGTCCAAAATAACTCCATTTCTTCCACTTCTTTGAATTATTAAAACATGATCTGACATTTATATGGATTTTTTAATAGCAAAGCGACCTTGATAACATTTCGATACCTACAGTTGTAGTATTGTTGATTTATGCGAACATCAATGGATTTTGTATTCATAACGGATAAATTTCTCATTTAACATTTTTGAAGCTCCATGTCTTCAATTTTTTATTTTGTTATTCATGTCAAGTATCTTCATCCGGTTCTGATGAAAACAAACACTCCTCAAGCTGTAACCGGACTTCAGATTATGTATGCTCTCGGTTAATACTTTCCAAAGGATCATCTGGTCATCGTTTTCTTCGGTGAGTATAAACAACAACGCATGTATTACTGTTGTTGTTGTTGTTGTTGTTTTTGTATTTATTTATAACAACATATTTCTTTTATTTATTATATGACCAAGAAAGCCCGATTTTAAGCCATTTGGGGCTTAAAGAGGTGGAAAGAATTGGAGAAAGAAGTGGAAAGATTCGTAGTAAGAAGTGGAAAGTTTCGGAGAAAGAAGTGGAAAAATTGGAGTCTTATAAGGTTCATTTTGACATCGAAGAAGTGGAAAGATTTGTAGTAAGATGTGGAAGGATCTGGAGAAAGAAGTGGAAAGTTTGGAGTTAAAATAAATCAAAGAAGTGGAAAATTTGGAGTTTCTATTTTGCAAACAAGATTAAAATGACGATTATTTTTTCATTCCAAAACTTTTTTGCATAACATTAATATCAAGATCATAAAAGGGAGGATAACAGAAGGCAGTTGTTCTCCCTTATAAAGTTTGAGTAGCCGATTACAGTATTAAATCAACCGTAGTTCGGCCGGCAAAAACAAGATTGGAAACAACGTGGTGTTATGTCTTTCGACATTGGCATAGCACCTATTATTTGCCCTCCTAATTTGAGCTCCTCGGACATTTGGTCTGAGGAGTTTTTTTTATCGGACGAAAATTTTTACATTAAAACTCTTTTTCCCATACTCCCTTTTACAGAAACAAAAAAGGAGAATAAAGGTGAATATTTTGAACACAGAATTCTCCCCTAACAAAGAAAAAAAGGAGGAGAAAAAATGTACACAAAGGATTCAGAATGCACGGTCAACACACCTACGGTGTTAGGTCTTCCCATCACGCCTGTATATGGTTTTAGAGTAAATATTAAGCCTGAAGTCGAAGGCCGCACAGACACAGAACATTTTAAACAGGTGCTTCTGCCGGAACTTATGCCGCTTGAGGATTACGACCTCATTGTCGTTTTGTTTTCGGGCGGTAAAGACTCCCTGGCATGTTACTTGCATCTTCTGGAACTTGGTGTTCCGAAAGAGAAGATCGAGCTTTGGCATCATGATATTGACGGCGGTCACCCGACCAGGACGATGGATTGGAGATGCACATCCTCGTACGTGAAGGCATTTGCAGAAGCAGAAGGTGTTAAGCTGCGCGTATCTTACAGGGTAAATGGTTTCTTCGGTGAACTTTACAGAATTGGAGCGAGTGAACCCATTGAATGGATCGATCCCGACACAGGGGAAATAAAGCAATGCAAACCTTCAAGCAATTACCTCAAATGCAAAGAATTAAAAGAGCAGGCCACCGAGGAGATGGAAGAACTGCTGAAGGAATATGGATGCAGAATGAAATTTCCTGCTAAATCCCCTGACCTTTCAAGAAGATGGTGTTCCGCCTATTTGAAGATCATGGTCGCAGACAGTGTCGTTTCCAACCTTGATTCATTGAAAGAGCTGGAACGACTTGGGGGAAAGAGAATGAAATTTCCCGCAAAGGGAGGTACTCATCAGGGACGATGGTGCAGCGGAAGTTTAAAAGCTGCTGTTCAGGACAGTGTGACAGGTAACCTGGAAGACACCAGATCCGACAAAAAGATACTGATCATTTCAGGCGAACGTCGTGGCGAGTCCGCAGGTCGTTCCCACTATAACGAAATGGAAATTGACCGATGCAATGCTGAAAAGCGTTTGCACAGAACAGTACACCATTGGAGATGCTGTATCGACTGGAGTGAGAAAGATGTCTGGGAAATCCTGAAACGACATCATGTAAATCCGCATCCCTGTTATAGGGCCGGATGGAACAGATGTTCATGCATGACGTGTATCTTTTCAACCCCACGACTCTTTGCAGGAATTAAAGAATTATTCCCTGAAGAGTGGGAAGCGCTGAAAAACGATGAAAAGACGCTTGGATTCACGCTTGATAACAAGCTCGACCTTGAGTCGTTCATTGACGGAGCAAAAAGTTGCGTCGTGAGGGATGATCCGAAAGCAATTGAATCAATCCTTACGGGTAAATACAGTCCGAAGGACATTTATGTCAAGGATTGGAAGTATCCTGCCGGAGCATTTCACGGTGCTGACGGCGGTTCATGTTAAAGGAGGAAAAATGGAAGGCAAAAAGTTCGATAACTCAAAGCAAACAAAATTAACCGGAGAGCTTATAGAGGCGTCTGATGCTTACTATGATCACGGGACAGCTTCAATGTCAGAGGCTGAATTCAACAGGGATATGAATCCTTGTTATAACTGTCCCTTTGGTGACGGTGAAGGCGGATGCACGGTTCCTGATTGTGTGTTCGCGTACGAACGTGAACATGGGCTCCATGTCCCTACATCCATGGAATGGGTAAGAAGACCGGATTATGTCGGTGACTGAGGGAAGTAACTCGCATACTCTTTTTTATCAGAAAAATGAAAAGGAGCTTTTGTGAATGGAAAACAGAAGCCGAAATTGGCAGACACTGTCCTTATGCGAGCGTTGATTGAAGGAGAAAAAATGAAAAAAGAAACTGTTTTAGAAAGTCGTATCTACGATGTGAAAGGTACAACAAAACTTGACGTGTATGATCCTGAATTTCCCCAACCCAGACGTAGGTTAGAGTTTCACGGAAACATCTCGGCTGCTCCTTTGGGCAAAATGAAGATTGAGCGAGTACACATCGAGGTCTCCTACCTGGATAGGGATGGAAAAGAACAGCCCCGTAAGTATGATAAGATCTGTGTAATGATCGTTCAAGGTGCTTATAACGCCGCACTCAACCTGTATCTTTCCGGACGGCATTACTTCGATTTTTTAAAGGCAGCATATGATCTTAATTGCAAAACGGGGTGTTTTGCTATCGAAACTAAATACGGTTCTGATTCCTTTGATACCGGAGCAGATGGGCTATACGGATCCCTGTATCAGATGAAGCAGTACCACGGTATGATCCTGAATCTTGGCTTTGACGCTGATCTGTACACGATTGATGAGATAGAAAAACGCATGTTAAGACTGTGGCCCAAAAATCACAAGCGCAGCATAAAGGAGTAAAACGATGACAAAAGAGCAGATCATAAGACTGGAAGAAGTGATCGAGATCACCGGCATGAGTTATGAAAGTGGTGAAATGCTTCGTACAGATAGCGATGTCGAAATAGATCTCGAAAAGGAGCTTTTGTGAATGGAAAACCAGAAAACAAAAACGGCTGATGCTGAATGGAGAAAACAGAAGGCAAAAAGCCTTCGGTTCAAGAAACCCATCGTTAAAGATTTGAATCTTGACACAATCCGTGACGAGCTCTGGAA